>Ga0224495_10000066_pt1 | contig 80458 bp, 66 predicted proteins | sample SF_Jul11_sed_USG_FD_168128 | JGI IMG/M metagenome (GOLD analysis project Ga0224495, IMG submission 168128) | Sediment microbial communities from San Francisco Bay, California, United States - SF_Jul11_sed_USGS_4_1 | ecosystem: Environmental > Aquatic > Marine > Sediment | place: USA: California...
AAGATCAGATATTATACGTAGAATTAACAGGTGTAGAAGCCGGAAAAGAGTTCAATGTAGAAAAGGTGTTACTTGTTGATAAAAACAGTGACATTAAAATCGGAAAACCTCTGTTAAAAGATGTCACAGTAACAGCAAAAGTTCTGGATGATGTTAAGGCTCCTAAAATACACGGTTTTAAATATCACCCTAAAAAGAATGTGCGTAAAAGATGGGGTCACCGTCAGAAAATGCAAAAAATCCAGATTACCGCTATCAACGCTTAAGTTTATTCAAGCCGCACAATGGGCGGTTTTGAACAGGTAGAGAACAGTTCTGAAAAAATTATTTATCAAACTGGCCATTGTTTCTGCAGCTTTTGCTACTCTACTGATCATCTACACCGGATATACCTATTTTTCCTGGTTAAATAACAAGGAAGAGGTACTTCAAAAGCTGATTGGCTATAAAAAACAGTTAGACCAGCTTCGCCCTGGCAAACAGTCTGATATTCTCAGCAGAAATATTAACCCCGGCAGTGTTGCCCTACCTTCGAGAGTTTATGATCGCAAGGGCAAGTTAATTGGCGAATTTTACAGCGAAAGAAGAACCCTGATTCCTGTTGAAAAAATACCTCCTTATTTAATAAGTGCTCTTGTTTCTTCGGAAGACCGAAGGTTTTATGAACACGAGGGTGTTCGCTACAGTTCAATCGCCCGGGCCGTAATAAAAAATCTGCTCACTCTGCGTTATTCACAAGGGGGCTCGACCATCACCCAGCAACTAGCCAAAGTTCTTTTCACCAACCAGGAAAAAACCATCGGCAGAAAACTTTTTGAACTTTTCTGTACAAATGAAATTGAATCACGTTTTACCAAAAAAGAAATTTTAGAGATGTACCTCAATTTGATTTATATGGGGCACGGCAATTATGGAGTAGAAACTGCCGCAAACTATTTTTTTGATAAATCTGCAGAAAATCTGACCTTGGCAGAAAGTGCAATGCTCATTGGACTTCTTCCTAACCCTACCCTGTACTCACCCATTACAGGGCTTGAGTACTCATTAATGCGTCAAAAAAAAGTAATCGATGCCATGACAGAAGTCAACGCAATTACTGCAGAACAGGCTACTGCCGCTCTGAAAATGTTTCAACTTCAATGGCAAATCTCTAAAAAAGAGAGTGGTTATATTTCTGTCATTGGAAACTTTCCAGATCATATATATCGGATAAACCTTGCCCCCTACTTTTTAGATGAGATCAAGCAATTTCTTCTCAAGCAGTATACGCAGGATGTGATCAGCAAAGGTGGGTTGAAAATATATACGACACTCGATGTAGACAAACAGCTTGTAGCTCAAAAAAAAATTAAAGATGCCATAAACAGACAAAAAGAGTATTACCGGCAAATGCTCCAGAGTGCAGGAATCAATGAAAAAAAATCTATAAGAATCAACGAAGCTATAGAAAGAACAAACGGAGTCTTCGTATCAATAGACAGTAAAGATGGAGCAGTTCTCACCATGATCGGGGGCAGCGAGTTCTCATCAAGAAACCAGTTTAACCGCTCGACCAAAGCCTATCGCCAGATTGGATCGCTGATAAAACCTTTTATTTATTACATGGCCATCAAAGAGAAAAAAATAACCGCAGCAACCATTCTTGAAGATAGTCAGATAAAAGAGGGCACATTTGATTACCAGAACTATGATGGCAAATATGATGGTCCCATGACCGCATATGATGCACTGAGGCGAAGCCGAAATACCATTGCAGTAAAACTTCTTCAATCACTATCCATTAATGATCTGCAACAAATTCTCGCCAGAATAACCGGTAACGAACTTGCTGCAATTAAAGATAGGGTCCCCCACGAACTCGGTGTAGCACTGGGCACACCCCGGTTTTCACCGATGGAAGTTGCTCAAGCCTACGCCTCGCTGAGCAATAACGGAACATCTGTCAGACCCTATCTGCTCTATAAAATTGAAGATGCTGATGGGCGGGTGATCTGGCAAAAACCGGAAGAGCGCAAAGAAAAAGTTTTAAACTCAGATGCAGCCTTTATCGTTGTCAATATTCTGAAAGGGGTGTTTCAAGAGGGTGGAACAGCGGGGTGGGTCAGCAAGCTGCAAAGTGATCAAAATCTGATTCCTTTTGATATTGCCGGAAAAACAGGAACTACCTCAAGTTTTCGCGACGCCTGGTTTGCAGGTATTACCCCGGATGAGATTTCTGTAGTCTGGCTTGGAACTGATTATAATTTTTCTTTAGGAGAACACCACACAGGTGGAGCGCTCAGTGCACCGGTATGGATCGATTATATCACAAGCAGTGCCCAGGAAAAAACAGAATCTCATTTTGAAAAAAACTTTACTCTGAATAATATCACAAACGAATCTTTTTGCACAGAATCAGGAGGTGTTCCCATTAACAATGCCTCTTGCCCTCACCAGAACAAGATGGCGTTTCTAACAGGAACAGAGCCCTCTTTCTTTTGCCCTCTTCACAAAACCCTTTCAGAACCTCAGCAATAAAGGCAACGAGCCTTTTCAGAAAACCAGAACGATATTACTCAACCTGGGGGAGCACAATAATATCTACCCTGCGGTTTAGCTGTCTGTTCTGCGGTGTATCATTTTCAGCAACGGGATGGTACTCTCCAAAGCCCTGGGCAGAAAATCTACGGGGGTCAAGTGCCGATTTCTCTAAAATATACTCAAGTACCGAAAGAGCTCTTTCATTGGAAAGCTGCCAGTTGTTGCGAAATCTACGGGTATGAATGGGAACATTGTCTGTATGACCCTCTATAACAATCTTGCTCTTTTCAAAACGAATTAAAATATCTGCGATCAACTCAAGAGTATGGCGCACCTCGGGTTTTAAACTCGCAGATCCCGAGTCAAAAAGAACCTTGTCATCAATATTTATAATCAAACGATCTTTCATTCTCTTAACACGCAGATTACCCTCTTCAATCTCTTTTTTTAAAGAGGCCTCCATGGCAAGAGCCTGATTTTCAATATCTGCCAGTTTTTTCTGCTGTTCATCGAGCTGATTTTTCCACTGAATCAGCTCCCCAGAGAGACGGCTTAGCTTTTCATTACTGGAAAGACGTTCAGCATCAAGCTCTTTTTTAAGAGCCTCCGCTTCGGCAAGATAGTGCGCCTTTTGCTCTTTCATCTGATCCAGCAACTCCTTTTCTTTGGAACTTGACCTTGTCTGCAAAGTATCAATCAGAGACTCGAGCTCCTTGATCTTCACAGAAGCGATGCGGTTATTTTCTTTAATACTGGTTTTTAAATCCGTAATATCATTTTGTAATGCCTCGATTTTTCCCTCTTTGGCAAGCAGATTCATTCGGGCGTCATTGTTTGCACTTTTCAGCTCATTATCAAGCTGATCCATCTTTTTTAACAGATCATCCTTATCTTTTCGCAAATCGTATTTAATAAGTTTCAGTTCAACCTCAAGGGCGTAATATTTATTATATAAAACATTATACTCTTCACTGCTATAAAAAAGCTTTGCCTCAAGTCCACCTGGTGAAAATAAAAATGAAAATGAAAGAAATATCAAATACAAGCAAAGTGAACTAGTTTTCATCTGAACCTCCTCTATCGCCCTGAGTCATCGTTTCGCGATACCGCTCTTCCATCTTCTGCAGCTGGTTCTTTTTTCGGGCAACTTTTTCTTTTGTACGATTATAATACTTCTCATATGGTGAAACATCAACCGGCTCATGAGCGTTAGCTGCAACTATAACTGCTTTTCTCCATTCAATCTTTGCAATAGCCTCAATCATACGGGCCTCTTCAATCTCTCTTTTTACCGTTTCGATTTTCCATTTCTGCTCACTTGCCTCTATCTCTTTTTCCATGAATTTTCGTTGCTGCTTTTCACTATTCTGGTATTTTTCAAGAGTCTCCCTGTACTTCTGATAAAACTCTTTCTCACGCTCCACCTGGGCCGTCTGCGAATGGTGAATCGAAACAATACCTCTCTCCATCTCCCTCAGCTCATCCATCTTTTCAGGGCTGATTATTAATCGTTCATCAACCCTCTCTGGTGCTGAAACACAGTTTTGCAGAATCAAGATTAAAAATATTCCCTTCAACAAAAAAATAATAGCTTTTTTCACTTTTTCTTTATGCTTTTTTCTTTTATTCATACATAAGTAATATACTTTTAAAATAATTTGTTGTCAACCACTTTCATTACAGATCTGGCCGCAAAACAACTCTACAGATTTCAGCAGGCCAGATAGCGAAAAAGCTGGTTTGTTGCCTTGCCCGTGCGCGTTTTGAAAAACTGGAATTTTTAAAAAAAACTCTGATTTATTCTTTTGAATGTTTAATATTAAAGTGTATATATTAAATTTTCGGGTAACTCATTATTTTATAAAAGAATGGTTTTCTTCACCTTTTCTTTTCGTCATATACTTCAATAATAAAAAAACTCATTGTAAAAAGGAGTAAACATGAATCAAGAACCAGGACTTTACAATGGTCTCGATGTTGTCCCTAATAGCGTTATAATTATCAATAAAAAAGGAATTATTCAATATGTTAATCCAGCCACCGAAAAACTTTTTCTATATAATTCTGATGAGCTTCCCGGAAAAAATATCAGCCAACTTATGCCCGCTCCTGATGCCCTGCATCATGACAAATACATTGACAATTATGTTAAAAGCAGAGAAGCTCATATCATCGGAAAAGGACGTGAAGTTAAAGGGCTGAAAAAAGATGGCACAACCTTTCCCATGCACCTTTCTGTTGGAGAATTAACCGATACAGAAGAGCAATCATTTATAGGTGTTATCGTAGATTTAACCAGACAAAAATTAACCGAAAATATTCTGCTGCTCAGCGAAGAAAGATCAACTCTTGCCCAGAGATTCGCCAATATTGGCTACTGGGACTGGACAATTGCTACGGGTGATCTTTTTTGGTCCGAACAAATTGCACCCATGTTTGGATATGAAAACGGTAAAGTTGAAACAACTTATGAAAATTTTTTAAAAGCCATTCACCCGGATGATCGTAACCTGGTTACCTCGGCTGTAAATGATAGCGTCGCAAACGGAGCTGAATATGAAATAGAACATCGTGTGGTCTGGCCCAATGGAAACATACGGTGGCTTCTGGAAAGAGGAGACATTATACGTGATCATGAAAAGAAGCCATTACGTATGCTCGGTGTAGTGCAGGATGTCACAACGAGAAAAAAACTGGAAACTGAACTGATACGTGCAAAAGAGCAGGCAGAGTCTGGAGCAAGGGCAAAATCAACATTTCTGGCAAACATGAGCCATGAAATCAGAACACCTATGAATTCTATTATCGGATTTATTGAAATTTCCCTGGAAAATAACAATGTGCCCAAAGAGGTTTTAAGCTACCTGCACACTGCACGCAACTCTGCAAAATCTCTGTTGACTCTAATAAATGATATTCTTGATGTAAGCAAGATGGAGGCAGGCAAACTTGATATCAGTTATGCCACATTTTATCTGCCCGAATTTTTAAAAGAACTTCTGCAGACATTCGAAACCAAAGCCAGTGAAAAAAATATTGATTTAAAACTCGAGCTTGACCCCGAATTATTTATATGCATTATCAGCGATTCTGGAAGATTGCGTCAGATTTTAATAAACATTATTGGTAACTCAATCAAATTTACTCATAAAGGAAGAGTTACCTTGCTGGTTCAAAAAAATAAAAATGAACAGGGTGCGCTTCTTTTTTCGATTCAAGATACCGGAATTGGAATGACCGAAAGCCAGATTTCGAGAATTTTTGAACCTTTTACCCAGGCAGACGAAACGACCTCACGCCGGTTCGGTGGTACAGGGCTCGGAACAACCATCAGCAAGCAGCTGATAGAATTAATGAACGGAGAGATCTGGGCAGAAAGCAAAGAAAATCAAGGTACTACATTTTTTATATCGCTTCCTGTTACTCTCCCGGAATGTGCCTCTCATTGCCAGATTGATTGTGATAAACACAGATCAATCGGAGAATCGAATGTTCCACAATTAAAAAAATCATATCGTATACTACTTGCCGAAGATATCACGGAAAATGCCACACTTGCGACTATCAGGCTCGAACAGCAGGGAAGCGTTGTGGAACTTGCCCGGAATGGAAAAGAGGCCGTTGATATGTTTAACAATAATAATTATGATATCGTTTTAATGGATGTACAAATGCCTCAAATGGATGGAATTGAGGCAACCATGTTGATACGAAAACTTGAAAAAAATCAGTCGGTTAAAACACCTGTTATCGCTCTAACAGCAAGCGTAATGAAAGAAGATATTGAAAAATGCATGAATGCCGGAATGGATGCAATCGTTGGCAAGCCAATCGATTTTTCCGAGCTATTCAAGGTAATTCAGGAATACGGAAAAAAGTCACAGGCTAAAAAGATCGACAAAAAAGAGGTTGTTCTGCGTACTTCTGATTCCGTAAAATGGCCGGTTCCCTTTGAAGGAATAAACCTGGAACGCGGCATCCAGATGTGGCAGGATCAAACATTGTATGCTAAAGTACTTATTGATTTCAAAATTAAATATGACGTACTGATGATTGATATCGGTAAATGTATCAACAAACATCATGATTATAAAAGAGCACATGAATTAACCCATGCCCTTAAAGGTGTTTCAGGAAACCTTGCTCTTTATCCTTTATGTGATCTTGCTCAAATACTGAACTCCTCACTGAAGAGTAATAAAAAACAAGACGATCGCAACATTGAACTGAATTTTGAAGCAGTACTCTCTGCCTACAACATTGTCTCAAATAATATCAGCAAAATCGAATACACAAAAAGAAAAAAACATGGAAATAAAATTGCGCAGAATAAAGAAAATATTATAAATGAAATAAATAATTTAATTCTTTTTCTTGAAAAAGGAGAAATTGATCAAACATTGATAGAAACTGTAAAATATTCTGTTGAACACTTTATTGACGAGTTACTATTTGAAAAACTCGAATCTTTTATTAACGCTTATCAATTTACCGAGGCAATTGAACTCCTGAAAGAAATTAACAAAACCTTTGCCGAAAAAAGCACAGCGGGAGTACATAAATGAACAAGCAAACAATTCTTATTGTTGATGATGAACCAGCAAATTTAAAACTGCTTCAAAAAATTCTGGAACCTGAATTTCAGGTCCGTGTTGCACTGAATGGCAAACAGGCTATTGAAAGGGTTCTGGTCGAACCGCTACCCTCAATTGTACTATTAGACATTATGATGCCCGGCATGGATGGCTATGAGGTCTGCAGAAGAATCAAGGCCAATGAAAAAAGTGTAAAAATTCCGGTTCTTTTTTTAACCGCTATTGGTAAAGAAGAAAATGAAGCAAAGGGATTTGAAGTCGGTGCGGTCGACTATATACAAAAACCTGTCTCCATTCACGTTGTAATTGCACGCGTGAAAACCCATCTTGCTCTGGCCAACCAGCAAAAAAGCTGCGAAGAGACCGTAAAAAAAAGAACAAAGGATCTTGAAGAAAATCAACTCGCCATGATCAATATGCTGGGTGAAGCTGGTCATTTTAATGATAATGATACGGGCCTGCACATCTGGAGAATGGCTGCATTTGCCAAAGCCCTTGCACAAGCACTCAACTGGCCTGTTGATGCCGCAAATATGCTCGAACTCTCTGCGCCTATGCATGACACAGGAAAAATTGGAATTCCAGACTCCATTTTAAAGGCACCCCGCCCGCTTACCGATGATGAGTGGGTTATTATGAAAGAACATACAACCATCGGCTACTCTATTTTATCCAAAAGCACCACACCCCTTTTTAGCATGGCTTCAGACATCGCCCTTTGTCATCATGAAAAATGGAATGGATCAGGCTACCCCTCAGGACTTAAAGACGATGCTATACCAGAATCTGCCCGAATTGTTGCCATTGCCGACGTATTTGATGCGCTCACCACAAGAAGACCATATAAAGAGCCATGGGGAATTGATGAAGCCTTTCAAACAATCAGTGAAGCATCCGGATCTCATTTTGATCCAAATATGACAAAAGTATTTTTGGAAATTAAAAAGCAGATCATTGAAATAAAAAACGAATGGGATCTAAAATAACACCTGATCCTGATTCAAAAAACAAAAGGGGTGGTGCGCAACCCTGCCCGCTCATTTTTTATAATTCAAACAATATCTATCTAAAATATCTTTCTATTGAAAACTGAAATAATAAAATAAAAAAAATGCAAAGGGCATGTGCGCACCAGGGGAAAGAGCTATACTCCATTTGAGCCTGAAATCATTTTCCCCTTTTTATAATTCATTATAAAAATAATTTTACCAGATCAGATTAAACAAAAAAATATGCAATATGAAACAAAAGGGGCGAGCTGATATTATTTTCTTTGCATATATTACCAATGCCCCTGCCTTCGCCTTTTCAGGCTTTGGCACCCCATTATGAATTTTTGAAAAAATATTTTAACTACTTTAGAGATGTGTCGCTTTTTGTCGCCCGATATAAAGTAATTGACAAAGTAAATTAAACAACCCTCTTTTGCCCAGAAACAAATGAGAAATTCAATCTCTGAAACGAAAATAAAAACCAAATGCTAAAGTCCAGAATTCGTACGATTATTGTTGAAGATGAGTTGCCGATCCGTGAGGAGATCACCGAGCTTGCCCTGCAAAGGGAGGAGCTGCAAATTGTCGGTGTGGGAAAAAACGGAAATGATCTTTTTACTCTTCTTGAAGAAAAAAAACCAGACCTGGCTCTTCTGGACATCGAACTCCCGGTTAAAGATACCATGACTGTTCTGAATGAGGTAAATTATACAGCGCAAATTATTTTTATTACTGCTTATCAACAATATGCTGTACAGGCTTTTAATATTGCAGCCATTGATTATCTCATGAAGCCTTTGAAAAAAGAGCGTTTTAATGAATCCATAAACCGTATGATTGAAAAGTATATGCTGATTAAAAACGAAAAAGAGATCCGTCAAAGCAGCCCGCATGAAAGCAGCAGTGGATTTTTATGGGCCCGCGAAAACGAAAAAATATTTCCGGTTTCCTTGTCTGATATTATATATCTTGAAGCTGACAACAAATATACTTTTATTCATACAACGTCAAAAAAAAAGATACAAATCTTGCGTCCTCTTTCTGCAATTACCCGTCAAATTGGATCGAACATGATCATGCAGATTCACAGAAAGTATGCCATTAACACAACTATGATCATAGAAATGAATCCATTTTTTAACGGAACTTATGAAGTCACATTAAAAGGATCTGACAAAAAAATTCCTGTCAGCAGAAGATACGCATCCTCTATTATTCCAGGACTCTTGAGATGAAAAAGATGTTTTTTATACTGTTTTTTTTTCTGACTTTTACAAACAGTGACAAGTTGTACGCTATATTTAGCCATAAAATAGAACTGTTGCAAAATCAAAAATATGCTAAATATAATTTATCTCCTTACCTCTTGTTTTACAGGGATCAATCAGGAGATACCGGGCTCCATGAAATTTTAAATAAAGATACATCTTCTGAAATTTTTAACCGTCCTGGAAATCTTTCCAACTTTGGCTTGACTGCCGAAAAAATATGGGGAAAGTTTGTCTGGGCAAATGAAAACTCTATTCAAAAAGAGTGGTTGCTTGTTTTTGAATCAGACAGAATCGGAAATGAAGTCGATGTATATACTGTTCATGGCAATAAAATAATTTCACATCACCATTATGATTACAGCCAGACCTTTTCGAAACGAATGATTCAGCATAGAAAACTGATTTTTCCTCTTGCTGCTCCCGGCAAAGGACTTTCCCAGACAATATATTTCAGCGTAAAAAACCAGGATTCTATCGAATTAGATGCAACCCTGCTTACTCCGATGGCCCTTTCAGAAAAAAATTATAAGGAACTTTTAATTCTTGGTCTTTATTACGGAATCATGCTATCTATGATTTTTTACAATTTGATAATTTTTTTTACAACCAATGATAAAAGTTATCTCTTTTATATTTTATATATACTATCCTATACTTTCATTCAACTAAGTCTCGATGGATTTCTTCATCAATATGCTTTTCCAGGGTCTGCCGAACTCGCAAGAAATATTCGTGTTTTCCTTGCAACCTCGACAATGGTGTTTGCCCTGCTCTTTGCTCTTTCTCTGCTGCAAATAAAACAAACATATCATAAACTCTATTATGCATACCTTTTTATGATATTTATTGTGAGCCTTCCTGCTTTTTTCCAGACTTTTTTCGGCTTTTCTGCAGGACTTTTATCACTTGTTTATATTCTCTTTCCTTTTTGTATCTTTCAACTTTTCACCAGTTTTTTTCTTGCTTTCAAAATAAAACTGGCCCGCTACTATTTCTTCGCCTGGTTTGTTTTTATAATTGGAATATGTATACACGCTCTCTCTTATCTGCATATCTACCTTCCCTTTCTGAACAATGTTACCTACTCAATGCAGTGGGGAAGCGCCCTCGAGGCATTACTTTTGTCACTGGCTCTCGGGTATAAAATAAATCTGCTGAGACAATCCGTTGCTGAAAAAGACCATGAATTGTTGCAGGCTAAATTTACGAATTTAAAAGATAAAATGAATCCTCACTTTGTACTAAATACTCTTAGTATAATATTATCTTATTTAAAAAGAGAACCAGAAAAGGCAAGCAATGCATTGCACTATTTTACATCCGCCTATAAATATCTGTTAAGACATGAAAATGAACATTTAATTTTATTAAATCAGGAAATTAATTTCACAAAAGATTATACCAACATTCTTTTGATCAAACATCCTGATACACTTGTGATAAACTATGATATTCAGGGAAACTTGTCAGATATTACCATCCCTTTTTTATCGCTTCAGCCTGTTGTAGAAAATGCCTTTAAACATGGAATACGCAAAACCCCGGAAGGATTTATAAATATTTTTATAAAAGTAGATGAGCTGAAAGTTTATATCGAAATTATAAACAGCTCCAATGGCGATAGTATAATTAACCCTTTTCAGGGAACTCTCGGGGCCATTCGACGGCGACTAATCCATTTTTTTGAACAGGCCGATTTGACAATTGCAGGGGCAAATAATCAAACAATTGTAAAAATAGTCTATCGCCATAAAAGAATTCAGGAGAACATCACTACCTCCTGATAAATAATACTTCAAAAAAAGGGGCGAGCTGATATTATTTTCTTTGCATATATTACCAATGCCCCTGCCTTCGCCTTTTCAGGCTTTGGCACCCCATTATGAGTTTTTGTAGCAAAAACCAGAATCTTCCGGTATTTCTTATAAAAAAATGTACGGTAGTGTACACTTAAATACGATAATCAATCGGGATGTATCAAACAAAAAAAATATAGCAAAATAAATTAAAATATTTTTTAACTGACCTCATTTTTGATTTAATAATTTTATTTGTACTACCGTAGAAACATGAAAACAAAAAAAATCTCTCATCTCATCTGTTTAATTCTATTTTTGACTCAAATGAGTTCACCCTCTTATAGCCAGCCAAAAACAGAACCATCTCAAAACCAGATGATCTATAAAAACATTTCTTATGGTTTTCAATTTGGATATCCCAAGGGCAGCAAATTACGCGAAAAAGAAAAAGGTGAAACCCATATTGAACTTTATATAAATGAAGCCAGAACCAACCTCATCAGGTTCTCGTTGAAAGTAACTGTTTTTGACAAAAACCAGAAGAATGGTTCCGGGGTAGCGACCAGACCAGGCAGTGTGCCCAGCACCTCTACCGCTGTAAAAAAAGGAGAAAACATTTTTCTTAAAGAACTTTTTCTCGAAAGGGGGGCGGGGCATTCCAATCAGTCAGTTTTATACAGTATCGAAAAAGAGAATTTAATTATACAATTTTATTTTCAGATAAAAACAATGAATCCAGATGTTGTAGAGCCTCCCCTTAATCCATACAACGAAAAGTTGGCCCTGGAAATTATGGAACAGATAGTATCCTCATTTCAATGGATTCCTGAAACCCGATAAAACATCTATTTTTCAGGAAACATTTTTACAAAATATTCATAAATATATTTAGACCTGGCTGTCAGAATTGTTGCAATTTTGTGAGCTAATTTTTCATTCTTTACAACCCCTGATTTCTTCTGTTTTTCATTTTTTTGAGCCACCTGCTTGGAAAAAAGTGAAAGCGCAAGCTGGTATATAAATGAATAATTCAGTTTTTTTATTTTTTTTAACCGTGTTTCAAATACCCTGTAGTCCATCTCTTCAAAGTGCTCTGGATTGAGTAATGATAAAAAACGATTTTTACCCTGACGACGCCATCCAAACTTTTCAGGTATTGCCTCAATTTTTAATTTCGAAGAGGCAAGATCAATATGATCGTAATCAATCGCCACGACGATCTTTTTTTTAAAAGAATCTTCAAAAACAAGATAGTTGTTCGGATTCCTGTCTTCATCATAAAAAAGCCAGCGATTTATCAGATCGTTGGCCAGCACCTCAAGAAAAGGTTCTTCCAGATAGTTATACCCTCCGAGCTGGTTTGCCGAATGAACCAGTTTCGTTGCAAGATAGGGCTGCTTTTTTATTTTTGTAAAAATAGTCGGAGCAGAAAGAGTGCCTAAATAAAAATCAATAAAATAGGCAAGCTCACTCATGGAGATACGGTATTCCTTTCCGGGTATAATTTTTTTAACAAGCCATATAGAACCATCTTTATCAACAGCACCCTGGTAATCTCTCAATTTGGCTGAAAAAGGAATTAATGAATCTGCATCAATAAATTTCAACTCCATTTTCTGAAATTTTTCAACCACTTCAGACAAGGAAAGGTCCAGATAAAAATTTTTAATCGTATTTTTATCAAAAAGAGCAAGCTCCTTGCGAGAGAGTCCCGAATGTTCAGCGCCCAAACCTGACAACAAAGCTGCCCTCCTCCATTGTGAGATAGGCAGCATTGGTTCTTTTACTTGAATAAACAACGTGGTGATTTTTTATTCCCAGAATATTCAACCATACACCTGAATCATCTTCACTTACCCACCTTGGGTTATGACCCACAATAAAAGTTATCTGTACAGATCTGTTGATCTTTTTTAAAGTCGCCCTGATATCAGACTCTCCATACTCCTTGTTATTGGGAATAGATCCAACAAACTCATTCACACGGTTCCATATCAGTTCACGATATTTTGTTTTATATTTTCTAATATTTATCAGCTGGTCTCTCGTTATCCCGCCTCTTACCGGACCGGCATGGGCCGCAACAAATTCACCGCCAATAAAAAAAACAGGCAAAGAATCAAAAAATATTTCCACATTTTTAGCAAATTCAATTCCCCGTTTTTCAAGAATATGACAAAGAAGTTCCGCACCCTGGTTGATTCCGTGGCGGACAAGATTTTCATCAAATGTATCGTGATTTCCTCTTAATATAAAAACGCGCTCGGGATATTTTACAATCAAATTAAAAACATAATCAATTACTTTTAATGATGGACCCATTTCTCTGAGAAAACCGACCTCGTCGTCATGCACAAGATCACCGAGAATTAAAATATAAGCTCTTCCCTGATCAAGATCATCCTTATTTTTTTCTACAATTCCGGAAAGATTCTCAAAAGCGCCATGAAGATCACCTATAATCAAGGGCCGAAGATTTTCGGTGAACTCAACCAAACCTCCTGGACTTCCTTCACTGTCGAGGCTCCTGTACTTTGATTCATTTATAATTTTAATTGCTTTTTCAGGTAAAGACAACGATTGGGTATCTTTTTCAACAGTTTTCTCATCCTGCAGCATAACCTTGATAAATTTATGATAAGTATCATAAAGATAGCTTAAAAGGGACCTTGTCTGTTTTTCGGAGAGTACTACTTTGTCTCCTTTTTTCACTTCTCTCATTGCCATATCTTCTTTACTTTTTAATTATTTTAGCTTTATTCTTTCTCATATTTTCAGGCATCTTTATCAATGCATGAGGAATGAGATCTTCAATATGTTTACGTTTATCAAAATACGCCAGGCTGATTCTACCTGCATGTACCTGGACTGCGTGGAATTCCTTGACACTTCCAATTTCAACACATTGGTGTATATTTTCCAGAAATTTTAACAGCGAACGACTAACAGGCGCATCCTGATCAGTATCTCTTGTTAAATATTTTGCAATCTGGTTTATATCCATAATCGTCAACGGATAAACATTAAATCCATAGACAGGATTATAATAGAGAGTTTCAAAAATAGAAAGTAAAGAATTCAGAACAGGTTCGTAAATCTCTTCCGGAAACAAAGAAGCTAAAATTCTAAGAGCACTTCTTGTATGCTCACTATTTAATTCCACTTTTGAAAAAATAGTTGATTCATTTTTGCTGCTTACAAGTGCGTTAACAACCTCTTCCCGGTTTGTCTGCAAAAGACGCATGTATAGTCCGATATTTTCACTGTTTGCATCAATTTCTCTCAAATATTCAGCAAGGGCGACCAGGAGATTTGTCTCTGCCCTGGTTTTACATTTAAAAATATCATCATTAATTTCTGACATCTTCCACATTGCAATTTTCCCAATCAAGCAAATACTGCTACTCCCGACACTGATTTTTCAAGAATAATATATCTTTAAAAATATTTCAAGTGCAAACCAGGTTTTTTCATAAGCTACTCTTTGAGACAATGCAACGACAACAAATGCAACAAAGAATCATCTCATTTAAAATTTATTTTTTATCACACTATTTTGTTCTTTAATTTTATTGATTTGTTGCAAAAATTTAGCTGCAATCATCATAAGCTATACGAATCCATAATACGCTCAGCGTATCTGTGGTCATTCAAGGAGAAATACATGGACAAGCAAAAAGCAATACTCGACGAAAAGGTGTGGACCGAGGAATCCATTATGGAATCTGAAATAGAGGTGCTCGAAACAATGATCGCATGCCGAACCGCAGAGGCTGTTGAAGCCGCAATTTGTTATGCGCGTTTTCTGCATCTTTCAACGATCAGTGAAGACAACTATCCCCTCTACCTTAAATTGCTTGAAGTAGAAAATCACTGGGTTATTGACAGTTTAATGGGAAAGAAAAATCCTTTTCTTCTGATGAATTCCATTCATCCCAATAACTATCTGATTCTCACATCCTTCAAGCTTTTAACCACATGGCATCCGGGTGGAATCTACCCTAAAACTTTGTCGATTGTACTCGGTGCCCTGCAATCAGCATATAGTTCTGCAAAAGATGGTATGAAAATTTATCAGGCAAGTATCAATGATATCAACAATCTGGGCAAACATATGAACAAGGAACTTGGTCAGGATGATACAAACAACAGATGTATACTTAATATTCTGGATCGATTTGGATCACTTGAAGGAACAGATGATAATCCCGATGTAGAGATGATGGCCCGCCAGGCTAATGCTATCAGAACCTTCTTTTTCGACAAAAAGAAAAAAATGGAAGATGTTATACCACAGGTTCTGCTTGTAAAATCTGATTACATTACCAAAGAGATGTCACCCAAAAAAATATTTTTAAATTAACAACTTTCGATTAAAATAAGGAGAATTATATGAAAGAGCTTTTTGAAAAAAAACAGACATGGTCCCGGCACGAAGTTGCTCAAATTGAGTACGCCCTTCTAAAAGAGATCATGATGTGCAGAACACAGGCTGCTACAGAGGCAGCAATTACCTATGCAAGATTACTGAATACTATCGGGATAAACAATTCCAATTATCCTGTGTTTTTAAAAATCCTCGGAATAAGAAACAAATATGTCATCGATTCACTGCTCGGAGACAGAGATCCATTTCTTTTTATGAGTTCTATTCAGCCCAACTTTTTCCTGATCGCAACATGCTTCAGCTTTCTTGGGAAATATCAGCCACGTGAAGTTTATCCAAAAACACTCGGAATAATACTGGGAGTTTTTCAAGCTGCATATAACTCCCCACTGGATGGTTATAATATTTATCCGCCAACCATTTCTGACATTAACAGCCTGGGCAAACATCTGATTGAAGAGAATGGCCAGGATAACATTCTCAATCGAAGTATTCTTGACATGCTTGACAAGTTCAGCCAACTCGAGGGACTCGGCGTAAATGAAGACATGGAAGATCTTGCTGTTCATGCTCACAACATTAGAAACAACTTTTTCGATTCCCAGAAAAGACTCGTCGACATTATTCCAGATGTTCTGCTAAAAACGGAAACCTACCTTGATCAGGAGATAGAACCCAGAAAATCCGGAAAATACAGCGAAGAGAAGCCAGAAACCGAGAAGAAAAAAGCTGCAAAAGCAGGTTAATAACTGGCAAAAATAATAAACCGGATGATAAAAAACATCCGGTTTGCATTTATAACAGGAGAAAATATATGAACATTTCCAGTAAAGATCAATGGACACCCAAAGAGGTTGACCAGTTAGAAATAGGATTCCTCCATTCCATGCTAAGCTGCCACAATGAAAAATCATCTGCAGCTGCAACAGCCTACGCAGCGTATCTTGCAGAAACAGGAATAACTTCTGATAACTATCCTGCCTTTATGCGCCTGCTTCACTCGGGCCATGAAGAGGTATGCAATGCTCTTTTGCAAAAAAGCAAACCTGAAAATTTTTTTAAAGATATACAGATAAACAATCATATTTTAAGTCAGTGCTTTTTTGTGCTTCACTCATGGATACCAGGAAAGGTATTTGAAAAATCACAAGCCGTAATCTTAAGTGTTATTGAAAGGGTCTATAAAAATCCTTTTGAGGGGTACAGATTATATCCCCTCTCCATTTCTGATCTGCACCACCTTGCAAAACACCTGAATGAATCCAAAAAACAGAGCGATCCTGTCAACAGACTGATACTCACATTTCTTTCCAGTATAGGTGAGCTGCATACTCATATCAGAAAAGCATCATCTAAAGAGATAGAAGATCTTGCCACACAGGCAAACAACATAAGAGCCAACTTTATGGATGAAACAAGATCATTGAAAGAATCTATTCCCGAAAATATATTAAAGGCAGGTTAACCAGAAAAGGTTAACCATTAAAAAATAGTAATTTTTCATAATATTTTAATTTCAGAATTGACACTAAATCTGAAATTTTGTTTCCAATCCGCATGGATATATCATATTACTGGATTTTACCCTTTGCCCTGATTCTTTTAAGCATTGCTATCGCCCCCCTGGTAAACCCGCATTTTTGGGAAAAAAATCTATGGTGGATCTCTATTTTTGTTTTTACTGTGCCCATGATGTCTGCGATTATTGCATTCCTTGGCCCAGAGCTTAAAACCATGGCCTTTGAAAAAATAGAAGAGTACATCTCCTTTATACTGCTTCTAACCTCTCTTTTTGTCATCTCCGGAGGAATTCATATATCGGGAACACTCAACGGCAATCCGACACAAAACACTATATTTTTATTTACCGGAGGAGTTATTGCCTCCATCATAGGAACAACAGGAGCATCCATGCTACTGATTCGCCCTATAATAAGAGCGAACCGTGAGCGTGAACATAAAGCACATATTATTATTTTTTTCATATTCATCGTAAGTAATATCGGAGGTGTCTTGACTCCGCTCGGTGATCCTCCTCTATTTTTAGGATATCTGCAAGGAGTTCCCTTTGAATGGACAATGAACCTCTTTCCGGAGTGGTTTTTTGCCACAGGTGTTTTATTGATCGTCTTTTATTTTTATGATCGAAAAAAATATGATTATGAGAGAAAACATAACGGCCTGCACGAACCATACAGCTACGTTGACAGTATAGGAAGCGTAAAAAAAGAGATGGACTCCCTTCTTGATATGCTGCAGGTAAACCAGATACAAGAGAAAAAAAAGATATCGCTCAGCCTGCTACGAAAAGTCGAAGAGTCCGTTGCATTTGCTTCGGCAGAACTTGAAAAACATCTTAAAAAAATTGCAAGTGAAGCCAAAGAGCCGATCCGCTTTGGTGGCAAACTGAATTTTATACTTCTGGCAGGTGTTGTTGCCTCCATCTATTTCCAGGGCAGCCTGCTGAAAAGGCTTTCGGGAATCTGGCCAGCCTTTGGTCCGCAAGAGATATCGATGATACTCTTAACCCTGATTTCACTGAAGATTACGCCCATGCACAGCAACATCAGAATTGAAAACGGCTTCTCTTTCGGCCCTATTAAAGAAGTTGCCTTTCTCTTCTCAGCCATATTTGCAACCATGATTCCCGCTCTCTATATTCTCGAACACCAGGGCGCCCAAATGGGTATCACAAAAGGGTGGCAATTTTTCTGGAGCTCTGGAATCTTGTCTTCATTTCTCGATAATGCCCCTACCTACCTAACATTTCTCTCCGTAGGTAAATCTCTTGGTGTAACCAATGACCTGGGCTTTACCCTGACAGATGGAGGAAATGTCAATTATGCCATTTTACAAGCAATTTCATGCGGATCTGTATTTATGGGTGCAAACAGCTATATTGGCAACGGACCGAACTTCATGGTAAAAGCCATTGCAGAGTCACACAACATTAAAATGCCCTCTTTTTTTGGCTACATGGCCTATTCGGGCGCCATATTGTTCTCACTTTTTTTTGTCATGACATTTATCTTCTTTATTTAAAACAAAAGGGGCACGCCTGCCCCTGCCTTCGACCGCCCACACCCATCATTATTATTTTTTCAATGCATTTACTGCTGAAAAACCGGGCGTTCTCCGGCACCCCTTACATATCACAAAATTGAATCAATATTTAATCGGTAAACAAAACGACAAATCCTCTCATTTTTTTATTGTTTTTGCATAATATTTTTTTTGAACCTTATTTCCCATCTTTCTGATTCACACCCGCCTGTAATCTATTCAGAGATTGTTCAATCTCTTGCAGTACGATTGTAAGATATTGATTGTTCTCTTTTTTCTGAAGATTCGCAAAAGCAACAGAAACTCTTTGAAAATGATCAGGCAGAACCATTTGAATCTTTTTTTTACCCTTGCTGGTCAGCGAAACGATAACTTTACGCCGGTCGCCTGCATCAGATTTTCTGCTGACATAGCCCTCTTTTACCAGACCATCCAGAATCCCGGTCATCGTCGGCGGGCGCACACCCACAGAAGAGGCCAGTTCAACCGGACTGCATTGAGTTGATTCTGAAGTGTACATGGTAAGCATCACAATAAAACGGGCCTGTGTCAGGTTATATCGCGAAAAATGGTTATTTATTGCATTTTGAATTTTCTCAGAAATTTCAAACAACGCAGCAGCAGCTGAAATCGATGTAACATCGAGAAAACTGCTTACTTTACTGTTTTGAAATATTTCCACTCTTTTTTTCTGTTCTGGAATAATAATATTTTTTTTGTTGCTTGACATTTAATTAGGCACCTAACTATTAGTCTACTAAATGACAATCATTTGTCAAACAAAAAACTTGAAAAATATTATATCAAAAGGAATATTATGAAGATAAAAACTAAAACAGCAGCAGTTCTGGGTTTGATACTGGCAGTACCCACTCTCATCGAAGGAGGCTCCGTTCTTCTGGGAACAAGTAATCCTGACCAGATTGTTTTAAAATGGCTTGTCACTTACAATGTAGCAGCAGCACTTTTTTCGCTCTTTGTAATAGGGCAACTCTGGATGAACCGCACAGGGGCTAAAAAACTTTCTGTGGTAATGCTGGCCGCTCATTCAGTTGTTTTTCTGACACTGATTGCTATATTTTTTATCAATGGTCATGTTGCTCTGAAAAGTATTGCAGCAATGGGAATCCGCACCATGGTATGGGCGGTAATTAACCTGATCATAATAAACAGGAGCAAACCATGAAAAAAAACAAACTCGCAGAAACCATTCCCTTTATGGATACAAAGTTAAACGCAGGCCCCTTTTACAACAATGAGCGTTTTAAAGCAGTAACAATTGCCATGAAATCAGGTCAAATACTTCCCGATCACAAAACAGCGGTAGAAGCTCTTTTATACTGTGTTGAAGGAGAAGGCATCTTTTCCATGGAAGAAGAGTCCATAACACTTTCAGCTGGAGAATATATGACGATTCCTGCTGAAAAAATGCATAAACTGGAAGCACTCAAACAAAGCAGGTTTATTCTCATAAGATAATTAAAGTGATTTGAACATTCATTTGCTCGTTTTAAAAAGTTTTAATCTGGTTAAAACAAAAGGTTAGTGGAAAAAGCACTCATGGTTACCGATTTTAATATTGACCATTTGAACCCTTTTTATATTCGCACTAATGATGGCAAAAAAAGCTATTTTATCTGTTCTCTTCTTATTTATTCTTATATCATCTTTTTGCTCCCGACCAAAAGAAGATATTTTACGGGTATCTATTCACAACTTTACCGGATACGCCCCCTTTGAACTTGCAGACAAATACAATTTATACGACCATGATAAAATACATCTAATTGAACTTGCCTCTTCAACAACCGCGATCCGGGCAATGTCCAATGATATTGTAGATGCAGCCGCCTTGACCCTCGACGAAGCACTTCGGCTTGTTGATCGAGGAATTGAAATTACCATAGTTCTTGTTATCGATTTTTCAAATGGTGCTGATATGATTATTGGAAAACCCTACATACATAATATGCTGGATCTAAAAAACAAAAAAATAGGTGTCGAGATCTCTTCTCTTGGTTCCTTTGCTTTGTTGCGCGCACTTGAAAAATACAATATCCGTATTGAAGAAATCTCTGTCAGCAACTTTGAAGTGCATGAACAGGTTAATGCCTATAAAAGTAATAATTTTGACGCAGTCGTTACTCATGACCCATTCAGTACTAAAATTTTAAATATGGGTGGACGAAAATTATTTTCAAGCAAAGAGATTCCCTATGAAATTTCAGATGTTCTTGTCATCCGCACAGATTACCTGAAAAAAAACCCCAAAAACAGCCGCCATCTGGTAGAAAGCTGGTACCGGGCCCTGGAATACGCAGAAAAAAATCCTGAAAATGCTTTTGATCTCTACAGCAAGTATCTGGGATTATCTCTCCATGAAACTAAAGAAAGCTTTAAGCTTTTCATAATTCCAGATTTGCATGAAAATTATAAACTACTTGACTCAAAGAACGGATCATTTCATGCCACTGTCCGGAAACTTGAGTCCTTTATGGTCAAACAAAATCTGCTTTCTGCTCCGCACTCTCTTGAAAATTTTCTTTCTGAAGCTTATTTACCAGAAATAAATGCATCATCAACTGACACCGAAAAGATCAGATAAGCCAAATTGATATGATAAATTTTTTAACAAAGTTTTCAATTCGTTACACCATACCTGCTCTAATCGGAATCATGGCCCTTTTTTCCATCTCTATTGGCTATCTTGCCAGCCGCAATCAAATGCGGTTGCTTGAAGAATCTGAAATCAGATCCTTTTTCAAAGAAAGACTGGCCAGATCACAAGAAAATCTGGAACTTTTACTTCGAGAAGAACACTTTGCCAGTATAAAGCACTATATGGCCTCTTTCTCTATAAACAAACATAACCTCCTCACCATTCTGGTTGATGAAGATGGCATTGTTCTGGGCTCTACAGATTCAAAGTATCTTAATGAAAAAGCCATGCCTTTATTGAAAAACCTGAAAACCCCCTTTGAAAATTTTGAATTTAAAACACCCGGAATAAAAATACAAACAATAGCCCATGATAATAAAAGAGAATTTCTTCACGGGCTAGTTGACCTTTGTGGCAACGAAATTTCGCTTCGACCTATTCATCAGCAAAAGTGCGGTTATCTTTATTCGATTATAGAAATAACTTCAAAAATTCAAGAAATGGAAAAAGCGACTCTTCGTGTGTTGTTATTTTCCGGTATTTTTACTTTTATGGGCAGTAATTTCTTTATTTTTATTATTTACCGTTTACTGACGGTTCGTACACACAAAATACTGAATACAATAGAAAAATTTCAAGACGGACTTCTACATTCACGGGTTAATATCAACGGAAATGATGAAATTTATATGATTGCTGAGGCTGTTAACCAGACTTTTGATAAAATTGAAAGACATGAAACAGCTCTGCGCGAAACCGCTCTGAGCCTCAAAAAAGCTCAGGTAATATCCAATATGGGTAACTGGATTTGGGATATGCGGACCAATGAACTGATATGGTCTGATCAAATTTACCGCATATTTGGTCTTGAGCCAGGTGAAATAAAACCTGATTATACCGCATTTTTAAATTTTATTCATCCTGATGATGTACAAAAAGTATCAAATGCCATTCAGAACTCCATAGATCAAAAAATAACCTACAAGGTGGAACATCGAATTATTCGAAAAGATGGAGAAGTGAGAAATGTAGAAGAAATCGGTGAAATTGAAACAGACAGTGCCGGCAATAAATTAAAAATGAATGGAGTAGTTATCGACATAACCCAAAAAGTCAAAACCCGGGAAGATTTGGAACTTTATCGCCAGATGATTGAACGAACGGCCGATCCGGTATTTATGATCGATGATGATGATAATTGTCGCATTGTTTTTGTAAATGAAGCAGCAGTTTCTCACTTTGGTGCTCCTGTTGATGAAATTCTTACATGGCATATTCCAGACTGGGATCCTAATTTTTCTTATGAGCGCCTGCCCCAGCATATTCAAGAGGTAAAATCCATAAAAAATATGTTTATTGAAACGAATCACCGTAAAAAAAATGGTGAAATTGTACCTGTTGAAATTTCAATAAACTATATTCTTTACAATGGAAGAAGTTGCCATTTCGGATACTTCAGAAATATTTCCAAAAGAAAAGAATCTGAACAGATGCTTAAAGAGAGCGAAGAAAAATATTCCTCGCTGGTCCATGGATCTCATGATGCAATTGTTATCATTCAGGATGGAGTATTGAAATTCGTAAATACTGCGGCCACAAAAATGCTGGGATATTCTGAATCAGAACTTTTCGATATGAGGTTTTTAAATTTTATATCACCGTCTTTCCGAAAACTGGTTGGCCAACGTTACCAAGAGCGCATTGATGGCAAAGATGTTCCCAATATTTATCAAATCGATCTACAGAACAGAAACGAAGAGATCATACCAGTAGAGATAAATGCTAACGTAATCTCTTACCATGGAAAACCTGCAGATATGGTGGCCATACGCGATTTAAGTGAAAGAAACAAGTTTCAAACAGAAATAATTAAAGCAAAAGAGATGGCAGAGCAGGCCAACAAAGCAAAAAGCGAATTTCTGGCAAATATGAGCCATGAGATCCGCACACCAATGAATGCAATAATGGGATTTACCGAAATACTGGAAAAAAAGATTACCGGACTTCAGGAGAAAAAATATCTGAACTCCATAAAAACAGGCAGCAAAACACTGCTTCGATTAATTAACGACATTCTGGATCTTTCCAAAGTGGAAGCCGGAAAAATGGCACTGGAATACAATTATTTTAATGCAAAGCAAGTGATTTACGAAATTGTGAATATCTTTTCCTCAAGAGCCGAAGAAAAAGAGCTGCTTTTAATCTCTTCTGTCGCAGAAGATATCCCCGAAGGAATTTACCTGGATGAGATCAGAGTTCGTCAAATTATTATAAACATTGTTTCCAATGCAATAAAATTTACACATACAGGAAAGGTCACGATATCGTGCAGCGTCTCTTATCCTGACGAAGATAAAGAGAGTCTGCAACTGATGATCAGTGTAAAAGATACCGGTATAGGTATTTCAGAAGAAGATAAAAATGAAATTTTTGAGGCTTTTTCTCAAAAAGCAGGCCACAGTAATTTTGGAGGTACCGGCCTTGGCCTGACAATCTCGAAACGATTAGCTAATATGATGAACGGCGACATAAAGGTTTTCAGTGAGCTAAATAAAGGCAGTGAGTTTCAGATTATTTTTCAAAATGTCCATTTCCATGACAAGCTTCCTGAAGAGATTATGAGGGACAATGCAAGCGAAAATGTTATTTTCAGTCATGCATCGGTTCTGATCGTAGACGATATTGCTTCCAATCGCGATTTGATTCGCGGTTTTTTTGACGATTCCGATCTTGACTTTATTGAGGCCGTTAACGGAAAAATGGGAGTTGAATACGCAAGGGAATACAAACCGGATATTATTTTCATGGATCTTAGAATGCCCGTTATGGATGGATATGAAGCAACGCTCGCACTTAAGGAAGACCCAGAGACAAAAAATATTCCTCTTGTTGTCGCATCTGCATCCGGCATGGAAAAAAAGGTGCATGAAATGGAACCCATCATAAATGGGTATTTGCGAAAACCGTTTGCAAAAAAAGATATTGTTGATATTTTAAAAAAATATTTAAATTATAAAACCATTGAAAAAGAAGAAATAAAACCAGCTGTCATATCGATAACACATGAAAAAACTGACAATCTTGAAATCCCCTCTAATATCGAAGCTATACTTGAAATCCTGAATCAAAAAGAGCTCGAGAATTGTGATAGTATATGTCAGGAGCTTGATTTTTCAAAAATTGCTGAATTTTCAAAAGATCTCCGAAAAAAATTCAATCTTCTTGGTTACCAGCCTTTAATAAGATGGTCAGACAATCTCGAAAATGCGGCTGAAATGGTAGATATCGAAGAGATCAGATTGCTCACCCGAAAACTGCATGAAATAGAACAATATTTAAAAGAAAACAATAAAAATTAAAAGGATAACACAATTATGGAAACCAGCTTTATTCTCATTGTAGATGATACACCCAAAAATATTCAGGTACTTGGAACAATACTAAAAGAAGCTGGCTACCAAATCAAAGCTGCCACAGACGGAAAACAGGCATTGGCCGCAGTCGAAAAATCATTGCCCGATCTGATTTTGCTCGACATCATGATGCCTGAAATGGATGGCTTTGAAACATGCAAAGCACTCAAGACCAATTCTGCTACACGTGATGTGCCTGTAATATTTCTTACAGCAAAAACAGAAACTGAAGATATTGTCAAAGGATTTGAACTAGGAGCCGTAGACTATGTTACGAAACCCTTTAATTCTGCTGAACTTTTAGCCCGGGTGAACACTCAGATTTCGTTAAAAAAAGCCACCGATACAGTTGCTCAGACCAGCAAAGATCGAAAAGAGCTTCTTCATATTCTCTGCCATGATCTTACAAATCCGATTGGATTTGTCTCAGGAGTAATGGAATTAAGCAAGGACGATCCTTCCATGTTGGAACAAATGAAAGAACATATTGAAAAATCAATGCATAACAGCCTTGAAATTATTAAACTGGTAAGAATGATGATGGCGATCGAAGATGAGAAAATCAACCTCGAAACTGCCCTTTTCGGGCTTGAAGCCATGATACGCGATTCCATTACCATGCTCGATTTAAAGGCAAAAGGAAAAAATATTACTTTTGACATGGCCATCCCAGAGGGACAGCAGGTCAGAGTAGAGCGTGTTTCATTTGTAAATTCAGTTATTAACAATATTTTAACCAACGCCCTTAAATTCTCAGAACAAGGCAGCAAAATAAAAATAAGCGCTACCGAAGACAATGGAAAAGTAAATTTAAAAATAAAAGATAGCGGCGTCGGTATGTCTGAAAAACTTCTTGCTGATTTATTTGATATTAAAAAGAAAACCAGCAGAACTGGCACCGCAGGAGAAACAGGAACTGGCTTTGGTATGCCTTTAATGAAAAAATTTGTCCATGCATATGGCGGAGAAATCAAGATTTATTCATGCGAAAAATCTGCAGGCGGAGATAATGGCACAGAAATCACCCTGATCCTGGATTCTAAATAATATTGTGTAGTATATTTATGGGGAACAAAGAAAAAATTCTCATCGTTGATGATATAGCAGAGAACATTGCACTAATCGGTGCAATTCTTCGATCAAACAATTATAGAATACTCTCAGCATCCAACGGCAAAGAAGCATTGATTCAACTCAAAAAAGAAAAACCAGATATCATACTTCTGGATATAGAAATGCCTGAAATGGATGGTTTTCAAACAATAAAAGAAATTAAAAACAACCCTGATACTGAAAATATACCGGTTATATTTTTAACATCGCGTCATGAGCACGAATTTACGACCCGCGCATTTGAACTCGGTGCCGTTGACTATGTAAATAAACCATGTTATTCCAAAGAGTTACTCGCTCGCGTGAAAACACATATCGATATTTACAAATTGCGCTTTAATCTGGAGCAACAGGTTGAAAAAAGATCCAGAGAAATACTGGAAACCTATAAAGAACTCACTCTAGCCTATGATGAAATAATTCAACGACTCAGCCAGGCATCAGAATACCGCGATAATGAAACAGGAAGTCATATTAAACGAATTGGAGAAATGTCAAGGGTTCTTGCAGTTGAACTTGGATATACCTTTACTGAAGCAGAAAAAATCGGAAAGGCTGCAATTTTACATGATGTTGGCAAAATTGGAATCCCTGACCATATTTTACTTAAACCGGGAAAGTTAAATCCAGACGAATTTGAAATAATGAAGAACCACACATTTATAGGTGCAAAACTTTTATCAGGAATCAATTCAGATGTTATAAAAAAAGCAGAAACTATAGCCATTTCGCATCACGAAAAATGGAACGGTACAGGCTATCCCTTTGGAAAGAAACAAAATGAAATTCCCGTTGAAGGAAGAATCGTAGCTGTATGCGATGTATTTGATGCATTAACATCTGTTCGCCCATATAAAGAAGCATGGAGCGATGAAAAAGCAGCAGAGTTATTGCAAAAAGAGAAAGGTGCCCATTTCGACCCCTTCATTATAGATAAATTTTTCAATATATTTGAAAATATAAAATTAATAAAGAAAAAAATAACTGATTAACATTTACTGGCTGACCTGTATTCAAAACTCTGAATGATTTTAACCTCAAGAAAAATATGTAAAAAAATACTAACCCGGATGTCACATTCAGGATGCTACCAAAATAACAGCTCTTTCTACATAGTTATTCTCTCCAGATTGTATACAAAACCAAGGAAACCAAGGAAACTCCATTGACACCTCTGTTTTTTTTCTGAACATGCCTATTGAATGAATTCGCGTCAGTTTTTTTATACTTTGTTTTTTTGCACGGTTGAATTCTTTCTGGCCTTTTTTTCCCCAATTATATCCAGACCTTTCGATTCGGTAAAAAGTGAAACCACTCTTTCACCAGATGGCAATATCTCTCTTCTGGCGCCTTATCTCTTTTTTTTTGAAGACCCATCAGGAAACCTGGATATAGAAAATATTTCTGCCCTCGAATTTCAAAAATATTTTTATGCAAATAATGAAAAGCAGGTAACTCCCTACTGGGTGACTAAGTCCGCTGTCTGGGGGAAAATAGATATCGATCTGACCAACAAAGCAGGAAATTTTTATCTTTATTTTGACAATGCCGTTATTGAGCAAATTGATTTTTATATTCCGTTAAAAAATGGGCAGTATCAGAAAATTGCAAGCGGCCATAAAATTCCAGCCTTTAAACGTATCATATCCAATCACAAAATTATCATTCCGCTTAGATCCAATGTTCTTTCACAGGTAAATTTTTCGCATGGAACCATTTATTTTAGAATGGAAAGTCCTAATTCCGAAGTAAATCTGGACTCAAAACTTCTCACAGAAGCCGGCTTACGTCATGAACAAATACTGAATGCAATTTTTTTAAGTGCTTACTTTGGAATCATTCTGGCGATGGCGCTCTATAACCTCTTTATTTATATTTCCATTCGAAACAAAAACTATCTTTTCTATGTTTTGTATATAGTTTCATTTGCCTATTGCATGGCTCAAACCCAGGGATTGACGCGCGATTATCTTTTTTATAACTTTCAACTTGATATCTGGCTGGTCAATATCATGGTTGTTCTTACACTAATCATTGGAAACTTTTTTGTACTTAATTTTCTGGATTTAAAAAAGAATCTTCCTGGTACCCATCGAATCCTTATATTATTTATTCAAATTCTGCCTTTTGCTTTTCTTGTCAGATTTATTGATCCGATTTTATACTCCCATATTTTTTTTCCGATTCTGGCCGTTAATGTAACAATTTCATTTTCTGCAGGAATTCGGCTTTATCGAAAATTTGTATATGCGCGCGACTTCAGCTATGCATGGTCGTTTATTCTTGTTTCCAATTTTTTATACGCCCTTGTTGTTTCAGGCATCTATATTCCCTATGTCACTATCGATATTCTCTATCAGGCCCATATAATTGAAACAGTTTTGCTTGCAATAGCGCTGGCTCGCAGAATTAAATTTCTGCAACAAGAACAGGATCGATTTGCTTTACTGCAACGCGACCTGGGATTTGCCAAAGATATACAAACTTATCTCTTTCCAGGTAACATTCCTAAATCAGAATATTACTCACTTGAGGGCCGTTATCTGCCAAGTAGTAGCATTAGTGGTGACTTTTACGACTTCATTCTTGAAGATGATCACAAGTTGTACTTTATTATGGTTGATGTGGCAGGTCACGGATATTCAGCAGGTCTTGTTGCTGCTATGATAAATATTGCATTTCACGAAACCAGGTCGAAAACTAAAAATGTCAGGGAGCATCAAAAAGAAATTAACAGAATACTCCATGACAATGTTCAAAATATTTTTGCTACTGCAATAAATCTGCGCATTGAACCCAAAATGAAAAATTTTCAGATGGCAAGAGCAGGTCATGTTCCCATGCTGCATTATAAAAGGGCAACCGGTGAATTGGCTGAGTATGCACCTAAAGGGGCTCCTCTGGGTATTCTGGAGGAGTATTATTGCGAAGAAATTACCCTACAATACAGCTCTGGCGATCGGCTGATTCTTTTTACAGACGGAATTCTGGAAGAGCTTAATGCAGCAAATGAGGAATTTGGAATGGCACGTTTAAAAAATATAATTATCGAGCATGCAGCTAAAAATTCCTCGGAATTTTGTGACTTTATTCATCGTGAAATAGTTTTCTGGATCGGTAAAAAAATTCAAGATGATGATATTACTTTTTTTATAATTGATCTGCATTAACCAGACTTTTTTTACAACGATTTTTCTCAATAATATGTTTAATATTATTTGATAATTTTAACCATATTATTGAGAACGCTTTAACTCTTCTCTGAGTGCTTCCATTCGGTTAAAAAGATCAGAGGCATCTCCATACTCTATAAAATAGGGATAACGACGATGTGAATTTAAATCTTTTCGGGCATGCTTAATGGGGCACCAGTACTGTTCGGTTCGCGAAGCAATTTCAACGGCATAGGCCAGTAAACCATTTGCATAACCACAAAATTCGCAATTTAGTTTTTCCATTAAATTGAGATATTCAAGTCTGTGCCTGTCTATTGCAATGTACCTTGAACGATTGACCGCAGAAATTCCATAGAGACGAAAACATACCGCCTGATAAACTGTAATGAACAGATCCAGAATAAACAATGGAATAATCAATGAGTAAATAAAAGGTGCCGATAAAATATTACCAGGCTTGCTGATTCGAAACCATTTTATGAGGTTCATTCTCACCTCTTTGTGAACCTCTTTTGTAGCTTTCTCAAAAATTGTTTTTTTCCCCCGCATTTCATATTTAAAATGTTTTTTCTGCTCCAGCAGTTCAGCGCGAAGTTCTGTTTCCAGATCACGAATGCGATCCAGTATAGATTTTATTTTTGGATTCATCAGGCAGTAACGTTCTGCAGACAATAGGGTCAAGATATATTGAATATAAAACAGGCTGTACTTTCTTATCAACAACTAAATGTCGACCATGCAAATTGCAATTATTAAGTAGATTTATATATAACTACGAAAACCACTTGCATTATATATTATCCACTCACCAGAATTTTGTATATAATCAATTAAGGAGAGATAAATGGGTTTAAACCAGAAAAATTCGGGCACCACAGATGCCACCCAAAAAATCCTGAATAACGAGAAACAAATTAAAAAAGACAATATATTTAAACTGAAAAATAATGCATCCATCTCTCAGAATGATCTTCAAGAGGTTCTCTATTTTATCAGCCAAAAAGGTTGGGCAACCGGAAACAAGAGCTTCTTTCCTGCTCTGGCAAAATTTCTGGGAGACAAGCTTAAAATGGAATTTGTCTTCATAAATGAACTCATGGAGCCCTCATCAGTAAAAACATTGTGCGCTTATTCTCATGGAAAAAATATCGATAATTTTGAATACAAATTAGAATACACACCCTGCGAAAATGTTATTAATGGAAACCTGTGTATATATAACAGCAATATTCAAGAACTCTTTCCGCAAGACACCATATTAAAAGAGATGGGGGCAGAAAGCTACATTGGAATTCCTTTATGGAACTCAAAAAACCAGGCCATTGGACTTATTGCCCTTATTGGAGAATCTCCTTTAATAAACAGCGCTCTTGCCGAGTCTATACTTCAAATTGTTGCAGTAAGAGCGGCAGCTGAGCTTGAACGTCACCGAACAGAAGCAACTTTAAAAGATACTATTCAAAAATACCAGAGTTTGACCGAAACCACATCTGACCTTGTATGGGAAACGGATCCACTTGGAAACTATACTTATGCCAGTCCTCAATTTAAAAACCTGCTTGGATATGAACCTGAATGGCTGAAAGGAAAGTCCCTTGTCGAAACCATGCCCGCCTATGAAAAAAGCAGAATCTCCCTTTTTTTGCAAAAACATATAAAAGCGCACAAAGCTATTCATGGACTTGAAAAAGTCATTCTGCATAAAGAGGGCCATAAAGTAATTCTGGAATCAAACGCCAACCCGGTATTTGATGAAAAAGGAATTTTTTGCGGCTTCAGGGGAATAGACCGTGATATCACAGCAAGAAAAGCAATTGAGGAAAAATTTAAAAAATCTCATAAAACTTTAACCACGGTGCTTGATAGCCTTGATGCTCTGGTTTATGTTGCCCATCTTCGTACCCATAAAATTTTATTCATGAACGGACGTCTGAAAAATATTATCGGAGATGCCACTGGGAAAACCTGCTGGAAATATATTCGCAAAGGAATGAAGGCTCCTTGCGATGATTGCTCCTGGTTTAATAATTCGCGCTCGGCAGGTAAATCAGAGCATCTTAAAGAGAGGTTCAGCCATTCTGATCAAAAATGGTACCATGTGCGTGACCGTATGATTCCCTGGAGTGATGGTGAGATGGTGCGGCTTGAAATTGCAACTGACATCACTGAATTAAAAAAAGTGGAACAGGAGTATGAACATCTCTCTTTCATGGATCATCTTACCGGCATTGGAAATCGAAGAAGTTTTGAAGCGCGATTTACCAATGAGTGGCAAAGAGCCAGGAGAGATAAAAAACCTATTTCTGTTATTATGATTGATATCGATTTTTTTAAACAATACAATGATCGTTTTGGACATCCTGAAGGAGACAGCTGCCTGCGGCGTGTCGCAAGGGTTATTGATGAAAATCTGAAACGTCCGGGAGATACTGTATTTCGCTATGGCGGCGAAGAGTTTATTATTTGTCTCAACAACACAAATTCTGAGGGAGCGCTGAAACTTGCCGAAAAAATCCGTAAAATGATTCTTGCGGAAAAAATTCCTCACCCGGATTCCTCAGTTACACCCCATTTGACTATTTCATCGGGAATATCAACCACAATTCCACAAGATAAAGAGCGTCCATCAAGCCTGATCAAAAAAGCAGACAGAGCCCTTTATCGGGCGAAAAAAAGCGGCAGAAACCGTTCATCTGCTTTTTAATATTTTTCGCTTTGTTTCAGGCTGAACATTCTTAAATCAACCATTTTAACTATTTTTCAGAATCATGCACACATAAATATTTTTCATACGCTCGCTACGAACAACTTTCAGGTGCTCTGAAACCGACCTTATTCTTTTTTTTCAGGCAGGTAGCGGTCTGCAACTATAACAGAGCTGCCTGGATTCGTCGCCACAGTGAACACAGCTGTTATGAACAGAAGTATTCGCACAAAAGTTTACACAGTTTTTTCCGCTGTTTTTAGATAGATAAAGCATGGTATCAGCCCGGTGAATCAGAGTTTCTGTGCTCATATTTTCATAATAGGTGGCCACACCAAAACTGGCTGTAACCGTTAAATTATGCGAATAAACATGTTCCATTAACTTTTTACGCAATTTTTCTGCAATAAGAACGGCGCTGTCGAGAGAAGCAAAATCAAGTATAATAACAAACTCCTCGCCTCCCCAGCGGGCTATAATGTCATTTTTTCTGACATCTTTTTTTAGTACTCTGGTAACCTCAACAAGAACCTTGTCTCCGGCATTATGCCCATAGGTATCATTTATCCTCTTGAAATTATCAATATCGAGCAATATTAAAGAAAAAGCATTCTGCCCGCCTCCCTGTTTTCTCAGACACATCTCATCCAGAATACGGGAAGCGTAGCGTCTGTTGAATATCTGGGTCAGCTGATCGCTATCGGCATAACTCTGCATGGTAACATGTTCTGTCTCTACACGCCGTGCGAAATATGCCGAGATAATAAACAAAATAATGTTTGCCAGAGAGTAATGAAACAAAAGGTCAAGGGGAATCGATGGTTTTTCAGGAAAAAATGGGTGGTAAAAATAACTTAAAGGAAACAAAAGATAAATAAACAAGTTCCAGGCAATTCCCCAGCGAAATCCTGATACCACAAAAAAATAGATCGGGTATGAGATCAACCAGGCATAGTGTTCCACCTCATTAATTTTAAAAAATATGATATATATAGGCCCAAAGGCAATCAACGTCGAAACAATTTGAACAAGTGGCTCTATTTTATGCGGATACTTTATGATAAAAAATAAAATCGGAATGGCTACCACGGTATAGGAAAGAAATATTGCCCCTGAAATATGCTTTCCCTCCAGGGAACTTATCAGAGCAAAACCCAGCGTAACTGGTATACCCATTGCCAGAACAAAAAGCAACATATTCATTCTGCTTTTTAAATTCTGGCTGAAAGACATGAAACCCTTATATCGCAAACGATTATTATGTAAAGCAAAAATTATAATATTCTTATATGTCTTTTTATATCCCTTATTGAAACTTTAAAATGACTTTTGCAAATCGGTGTCAAATATACGCATCTGTGTTTGATTGACCTGGTTATGATTTTATTTAACATTTTGCAAATCCGTTATACAAATGATATAAAACTTGAAAACCTCATTTCTGAAAGAAGCGGCTCCGGAAAAAGCATTCTGCTCTATCTTTTGGGTACCCTAGATCAACCAACATCGGGCGAGCTCATCATCGATGAAAAACAGATCACAACTCTGAGCGTAGACGAGATTCACCATTTTCGAAACAAGCAATTATGATTTGTATTTTTAGTTTCACTATCTGCTCACTGAATGAAATGCAATAAAAAATGTTCCAGGCCTGCTCGCAAAACCCCGCAAATTAAAGAAAAAACCAGATCAAAGAAAAAACAGATTACATCCTCGAACTTTTTAAAATTTTTAATATCGAAAACAAAAAAATAATAAACTTAAAAATATTTTACGAAAAGGCCCATGGACAAAACCATGGGCCGCAATATCAGGCAGCCATAAAACCACCGTCAACCGCCATCGGAAATCCTGTAACAAAAGATGCAGAATCAGAGCAAAGCCAGACAACAGCTTCAGCAATCTCTTCTGGTTTACCAAGCCTTCCCACTGGCTCCATTGCCATCATCCCCTTTTCCGCTTCAGGGTCACCATGTGTAAAGCGGTCAATCATAGGAGTTTTAATCACACCCGGACAAACTGCATTTATCCTTATTCCTGTTTTTGCATACTCAAGTGCAACTGTCCTCGTCAGACCTACAACCCCATGCTTGCTCGCACAATATGGGCTTATTCCCGCAAAACCAGCCAGGCCCGCAACAGATGCAGTGTTTACAATCGCACCATATTTGTTTTTCAACATATGGGGCAGTTCATATTTCATGCAAAGCCACACACCTTTGAGGTCTATTGCAACCACCTTGTCCCAGTTTTCTTCAGTCTGGTCTATAATACTTCCTTGATCGCCCTCAATACCCGCATTATTCGCAGCATAATCAAGCTTGCCGAATTTATCTATAATTTTTTTAATCATCGCTTCCACTTCTTTGCCTTTGGAAACATCCGCCTTTATAAAAAAGGCCTCTTCATTCAATTTTTCAATCATCGAAACAGTCTCTTTTCCTCCTGCTTCGTTCATATCCACCACGGCAACTTTTGCCCCTTCACGGGCAAAAACAAGGGAAATAGCCCGGCCAATTCCTGATCCGCCACCGGTAACCAGAGCAACTCTGTTTTTCATTGCTTTCATTTTAATCACCCCCTCTTAATTAAAGATAATACAATTAAACAGAAGGGCCTATTTTTTAATTACCATTTTTTATAAAGGGGGGCACCCCTTACGCCTGCACAGGGTTGCAGGCTATCCCCCGTTACTCTGCATTAAAGTTGATGCAGACGTGTTTTCTTAATTATTTATTTTTTTCTACCAAAAAGTTGCCAGATAAGCTTAAAATATTTATAATAAGCTAAGCGTATTGTTATCATGAAAGCAAAAACAAAAAATATTATCACTGAAAGACTGCATGGTGCGACAAAATCCCTTCATAATGCAGCTCAATTTATTCTAGAAAAATTAACTGCGATTGAGCGTCTCGATTTTCAAAATAAAAAATCCATGCAGATTTTTACACTGATTCCTGCATTACTGATCAGCATCTCACTTTATATAGTATCTTCATCACTTTTGCAACAAATCAGATTTACTAAAAATGAACTAAGGGGCCTCGGATTTATAGCCTCTTTCAGCCCTCTGGTAAAATATCTCGAAAACAGGCAAATCTTTAGTCACCCCTATTTCCTGAAACTTGAAAAGAATAATAACCAGATATCAAACGATGAAACAGCTATCTGGAATCATTTTTTTCAAAATATTCTCGAAAATAAAAATTCAACATTATTTGATTCCAAGAAAGATATAAATATTTTTCGCAGTCATTTTGAAAATACAATTAACCAAAGCAAAACTAACGATGAACAAATAAATTTTCATACTTTGTTGTTTGAAATTAAAGATCTTCTGGGAAAAGTACAAAATGAAAGTCAACTGATACTTGAATACGAGCTAAAAACATACCAGCATATGACCCTGGCATTTAATTTTATACCCTATGTCAATGAACAGGTTAATATATTGTCTCGAATCTATGGCAATTTCATGCTTCAGAATAATTCTAATTCATCATTAAACTCCAGTTTTTTTCAAATAATTGCCCCTGGCTTTCCAATGGAAACGAAAAGTTCTGCAAAAGAATTAATTAAAATTTATAAAAATATCTCCTTTCGCGACCTGGAGATTCCGCATGATAGAGATGATGAAGATGACAGAGAATTATTAAAGGATTATTTAAACCGTGTAGTAAGTCTGAATCGTTTTATAATCAACGGATCAAAAAATTTTCATACTGATTTAACCTTTCATCAAAAAGCAGAATATATTATAAAAGAAAGAGAGGCTATTCTTAATCAGGGAAATGCTATTCAGGAACTTTTCTACAACGAAATAAAAACACTATTAAAGTCACGCCTTAAACGCTATTATACAATGCTTGCCGCGAGTACCATAGCATTTCTCGGAGGAGCAATCTCATTTATTATTCTTCTGTTCAGCATTTACAGAAGTAATAAAAAGATAGTAGAAAGTAACAACCTCCTCTACGCAGTTATCAACGCCATTCCAGCCAGGGTATACTGGAAGAGTAAAACCCTCCAATATGCCGGATGCAACGAAACCTTTGCTTATGACGCAGGCTGCCTAAACCCGAATCAACTTGTTCATAAAAAAGAAAGAGAGCTGCCCAGAGAAGATAATATTTATCATATTATTGAAGCTGACGAACAAGAGATTATAAAAAACGGATTTTCTGTTCTTAACAAAGAAGAGAGTTATATCAGTCAAAACGGAGAAAAAACCTGGCTTCTTCTCAATAAAAGACCACTTATCGATCATCTTCATAACGTTTATGGTCTTCTTGGTACCTATACCAATATCACTGTCAAAAAAAATATGGAAGAGAGTTTAAACAGTGCCTACCGTGAAATAAAAAAACAGTCCGAAAAATTGTCTGAACAAAATGAAGAGTTAAGCCAATATGCTTACGTAGTATCTCATGATTTAAAATCACCATTGCGCGCAATACATAACTATGCAGATTTTCTTTTTGAAGATTTAAATGATACCTTAACAGGCGATCAAAAATTATACCTTGAAGGAATGAAAAAAGCAGTAGTGCAATCTGAACAGCTTGTTAACGATCTTCTGGAACTTTCGCAAATCGGCAAAAGACCAAGCAATATAGTTAGTACCCATTTAGGGCAATTACTGAAAAATATAACCGAAACAATTCATCTTCCTGAAAATAGCAGTATTATCATAGATGAAAAATTACCGGTTATTGAGACAGAGCCTATCATGTTACGACAAATTTTGCAAAATCTGATAACAAACGGTTTAAAATTTAACAAATCCGAAAATAAAACAGTAGAAATTGGATGCGTAGAAAAAAGCTCGGGTAAATACCTGATTTTTGTACGAGACAACGGTATCGGTATCGAACCAAAATACCATCAGCAAATATTTAAAGTATTCCAGAGATTGCACACTCAAAAAGAGTACGAAGGTACAGGTATTGGCCTTGCCATCGTAAAAAAGAGCATCGAAAGAATTGGTGGCTCTCTCAGAATAGAGTCTGCAATAGATAAAGGAACCACTTTCTTTATTTTATTACCAGAAACAATGCAAAGCAAGGAGTAACCAATGGATGAAAACGATTTTCTAATACTTATGGCAGAAGATAACGAACACGATATCATCGCCACAAAAAGAGCCTGGACAAAATACAAAATATCCAACCCTCTTTTTATTGTCAACGATGGAGAAGAGTGTCTTGATTACCTCTACCAGCGTGGAAAATATAATGACGCTGATCAGTTTAAAACGCCGGGCGTACTGCTGCTCGATATTAATATGCCCAGACTTGATGGCATATCTGTATTAAAAACTATCCGTAACGATGAGAACCTTAAAAGACTTCCTGTTATCATGCTGACTACCTCTAAAGCAGATGAAGATAAAATTAAAAGCTATGACTTGCATGCAAACGCATACATTGTTAAACCGGTAGGGTTTGACAATTTTGCCCTTGCCGTCAATAATATCAATATTTTCTGGAAAATGGTTGAACTTCCTGTGAAGTAAAATTTATATGAATAAAATACTGAACATATTACTTGTCGAAGATAATGAAGCAGATATAATCGCTTTAAAGCGCTCGTTAAAAAAAGAAGAAATTCAATTTAATCTGATTGAGATGAGTTCTGCAGAAAAGGCTATTGAATTTTTAAAAAACAGTAACGATTCACTTGATCTCATAGTATCAGACAATGGACTTCCCGGAATGTCCGGATATGATCTCTGCATTGAACTTGTTCTTGCGGGTAATAAAACCCCCAAAATACTTTTAACAGGGTACGAATCCACCGAAATTGCAATTAAAGCCTTGAAAATAGGTGTATCTGATTATATTATAAAAGATAATCAGGGTGACTACCTCAAGGTATTACCTCTTGTTTTCAAGGATGTTGTAAATGCACACCAGAACAAAACAGAAATGGAACATGCCAAAACACAGCTGCTCTCCAGTCAAAAACGTTTTCAAAATCTGATTGAAAATACAAGTGACTTGATTCAAATAATGGACCTCAGCGGTAATATTATTTTTGTGAACAAGACCTGGAAAGAGACTCTGGGGTATTCCGAAGATGACCTGTTAATGGTGGATATTTATGACATCATTCAACAAGAAAAAATTGAAGCATACAAAGAAACAATAAATACTATTTTTCAAGGTACCACAATAGATGCTTTGACCATTGAAACAGTCCTTGTTAAAAAAAATGGTGATAATATAATTGTTGAAGGCAGTATCAACAGGGAACACACTGATAACAGTGTACCGACAGTCCTCTCCATATTCAGAGATATTACCCAGAGAAAAATAAATGAAGCAGCTTTGATTGAAGCCAAAGAGAAATCAGAAGCAGCCGCAAGGTTTAAATCAGAGTTTCTGGCAAACATGTCACACGATCTCAGAACTCCTTTAAATGGAATTATTGGATTTACCGACATTCTGTTACAAGAAAAAATTTCTCCCGAAAACAGGAAGTATCTCGAAATGATTAAAAGCAGCGGAGATATGCTGCTCATGCTGGTCAATGATATACTTGATTTTTCAAAAATCGAAGCCGGTGAGATGAACATTCTTCGCAATGCAGAAAAGCTCGAAAACATTTTAAAAGACTCTGTAAATACTGCAAGAATGTACATGACCCAGAGAGTAAAAAATCTTGAGATCAAGGAAAATTACAACACTGATATAAATGCTCATTATCTGATAGACGCTTTCCGCATTAAACAAATTTTAAACAACCTGCTCAGCAACGCTATTAAATTTACAAACAATGGATATATTGAAATCGGTGTTTCTTATCTCGAAAATAATAAATTAGTATTTTATGTAGAAGACACAGGCATGGGAATATCTCTGGAAGGCAGAAAAAGAATTTTCTCTCCCTATAAACAGGCGAATGAATTAATTTCCATTAATTTTGGAGGCACAGGCCTTGGCCTGGTTATATCAAGCAAACTCACAAAATTAATGGATGGCGAAATGGGTGTAATAAGCAGCAACGATGAAAGCCGTCATGGAACACTGTTTTACTTTTCAATTCCTGCTCAACAGATAGATAAAAATAAAGTCAGTAACGAAAGCACTCAGATAGAAACAAATTCTAATGCAAAATCTTTTAATGTAAAGTCAAAAAACAACAAAATCCTGGTTGGTGAAGACAACCCTGTCAACCAGATGTTGATTAAAATCATGCTTGAAAAAATAGGCTTTTCAGTTGACATTGCTGACAACGGAGTTATTGCCTGTGAAAAGTATTTCTCAAGCCCTGAATACAGAATGATTTTCATGGATATGCAAATGCCTGTAATGGATGGAATTGAGGCCACCTCAAAGATAAGAGAGAAAGAAAAAAATGAACACCCTCAAAGAAGTGTTCCGATTATCGCCCTGACCGCATCTGTACTCAAAGCTGATCGTGACAAATGCTTTGCTGCAGGATGCAACAACTTTTTAACGAAACCCATCAACAGAGCCCAGTTAATTGAAATTGTAGAATCGTATTGTCAGATCAATAATGAGAATTGAGCATGGGCAATAGAATCCTCTTATCGACCATAAAAAATATAAACAATAAAAAAGTTCACCCCCATATTACATTGATAAAGTTTTTTGCGGTATCCATCCAGATGGAATTAAGTGACCCAGTGCAACCTTCTTGTTCATCTCGCCCGATTCTGAAAAATTCAAGAATTTTATTCAGGTGACAAACTCATAGCATTCTCTTTAAAGACATACAAAAAAAACAGACCAGTTTTATTTTGTAAAATAAAAGGATAAAAGCCAAAGGAGACGAAATGGAAAAAGATTTAAAAATAGAACAGGGATTAATTATCAAAGGAGCATTAATAGTCTTGGTTGTAGTGTTATTATTCATGGTAAACCCTTTTATTGTGATAGGGGCCGGTGAAGCTGGAGTTGTTATTTCCAAAATCAGCGGAGTAAAACAGAAATTCCTGGGTGAAGGAATGCACTTTATCATTCCTGTTATTGATAAAGTTAAAGTATATGATGTGAAGGTACAAAAATATGAAAGTGAATCAGAGTCTTCCACTTCAGATCTTCAAGAGGTCAGAGTTAAATTAGCAATTAACTTTAAAATTGATCAACAGAAAATAACGCTTCTGCATCAGGAAATCGGTGAAGACTATCAATTCAAGGTTATAAACCCCGCACTCGAAGAATCCATCAAGGCGGCATCCGCAAAATTTAAAATTGAAGAGATGATCAGCCGGAGGGCTGAACTACGTGAACTTACCTTTACCAACCTTAAAGAAAAGTTAAGCAGATACTATATACTTCTGGAAACCATAAATATTGTAAATATAGGTTTTTCAGAAGCCTATGCAGTAAGTGTTGAAAAAAAGCAGATCGCATCAGAAAATGTTAAAACCGCAGCATTTAATGTGGCAGAAGAGATTGAAAAGACAAAAAAAAATAAGATAGAAGCCGAAGGCAAGCAGGCCATGGCTCGCGCTATTGATGACAGAATTCTCAAACTTGAGTGGATAAAAAAATGGGACGGCAAATTACCCACTTATATGGGAACCGGCCAAACCCTGATGAATATTCCTGTAAAGTAAAAGATCTAGACAAGGAGAAATCAAAATAATATAAAAACCACATTTCACTGTATCTAATAAAAAGTCCCTGCATAATCAATAGCAGGGGCTTTTATTGTTTGAATGGTTACACAATCTCTACCAGGGTAAACATACCAATTTCTCTTCCTTGAATAACCGAATGGTATGGAAAAAAAAATTTTATCTCTTCATTTTTCCACTTACATTTAATAATTACCCGGGCACTTTTACCCACCCTAAAAAGAATTTCCCATGAAGTCTGAAATATTTATAGTGGTATGCATAAAACCATGAATCCTCTCCAGGTTGCGCATATTACCATCTATATTCTCTGGTTAACAACACTCGCTCTTGGTGCTTATGCATCTGATACCATCACTCTTACTCTCCAGAAATTTCATATCAGCCGCATGCACTCTGGAATAATGGGCGCCATATTGTTTACGGCATCTTACCTTTATGTTCTGAAAAAATACAATCTTATACAAAAATTCCATCTGCAAAAACTGTTCAAGCTGCATGTCCTATTCAACCTCACAGGTGGCCTTGTCATTATGATCCACTCAGGCAGATACTTTCATGCGCCCGTGCCCTGGATGGCTACCTTGATTCTTTTTATAACAATCAATCTGGGCTTTATAACCCGTTACTTTTATTCTTTATCAACAAACCTGAACAGAAAAGAAGAACGACACAACGAACAAATAAATGAAAAAAATATAAAACAAAATATCATCCGCTCAAAAAACAAACCAAGCATAAAAAACAATTCTGATGATATTCAATATCTTTCCAGGTTCAGAGCAGTTCACCTGGGATTTACCAGAATCTTTTGGGGAGTATTGATCGCTCATATAATTATGAGCTACGCATATTCAAATTAAATATGAAAAAATACTCCCTCCTCATCCTTGCTGCTGCTACCGCCCTTGCACTTTCTTACCAATATCCCTACAAATCCATTTCACCTGGCCCCCTCCAGAATGGTCACAATAAATATGAAACCAGTTGCTCCACATGCCACACTCTTTTTTCAGGAGTGGACAACCAGAAATGCCAGAAGTGCCATCAACCCTCACAGATTCCTGTTGCTAATCCTGTGCAAAAAAGCCATCTCTCCATTAACCACAATGCGGAGGCACCTCAACTCAGCTGCATGGATTGCCATAAAGAACACCACCACAATGAACCCGCGCAAAAAATATTAAACTTTCACAAACTGCACTACAACAAGCAGGCGGTATTTTGCGCAGAGTGTCATGCAACCCCGGTGAATTTACTTCACAGCGAAAAAACAAAAGAGAGCTGCATCAAATGCCACAATACAGCCCAATGGAAAACCATCACCTATGCACACTCTCTGCAAGACAAAGAATTGACCAGAGAGCTCTGCTCGAACTGCCACCTCAAACCACAAAATACAGAACATGAGAATGTAAACAAAGGATGTGCAGCTTGCCATACAGTTACAGAGTGGAAAAAAATAACCTCAGACCACGACCCTTACTTTCGCCTCGACCTAAAACATAAAAGAGATTGTGAAAATTGCCACATCAACAAAAACTATGCCGAATATAACTGCTTCACCTGCCATGATCATCAGGAGACACGACTGAAAGCAGAGCACAAACACTTTGGAGTCTCAGACAATAAAAAATGTGTTCAATGCCACAGAAGCTCCAGCGAAATTAATGCGCGCAAGGCCCTGCGTAAGATGTTAAACAAAACAGGCAAACTTGACGCAGTAACAACCTCCTCCCGATTTCTACAGAAAAAAAAAGAGTAGCCGCTTCTCACTGAATTCACCTGCTGATAAAATAATTATGAACCCCTCGGTAAACAGGTAAACGGCATTCCCCTCTTCGGGGTAGCGGACTACTTCTATGAATTTACCCTCTGGTGCGCGTCTTTGGAAAGCCGATTCCACCAAACAAAAATCAGGCGCTCATGTACCACGGATTCGCACAAGAGATCTATACAGGCGTTAGAAAACGACCCTGTTCTTTAATAATATTTATTCTGATCATCTTTACAAACAAAAGTCACAGTTATTACACCCTTTAAAGGTGGCATCGAAATATTTATAGACAAATTCCCTTCGGCACTTTAATGTTTTTGCATATTGCAGCATCTGGTAAAGCCGCATCTGGGAATTTTTCTTTTTCCATAAAATGTGCTCAGCAGAGATCAGCTCATCAGGCAGCTCAGTCAGCAACTTCAACGAGAAATTTTCAGGAGTTCCCGAAGTTACTCCATAACGATCAAATAAATTCAAAACTGTCTGTAACCTCTGATCGCCTCGATTCTTGAAGGTCAACTTTTCCTGCAGTTCATCATAACCAAAAGATTTTAACTTCTCTCCCAGGTTTCTCATTTCATGATAAACAGTCTCTATAAATTTCTCATCAGGATTTTGCCACTCAATAAAATCCATAAGAACTGCCAGATCATCCTCATTGTAAAACAATATACACTCCGATGGCAAATAATCACGACCTGCACGACCAATCTCCTGATAATAAGCCTCCAGGGAGGCAGGAATTTCCGCATGCCAGATAGATCGAATATTGGCTTTGTCAATTCCCATGCCAAAGGCATTTGTCGACAGCATGATTCCAGAACTTGACTTTAAGAAATCCGCCTGAACCCTCCTGCGCTTCTCCGCAGGAAGCTTACCATGATAAACAGTATGTGTTATCTTGTTCAAATCAAGCAGGTGACTGAATTTTTCAAGGCTTTTAACAAGATTAAAATAAATAATTACCGGAAATTTAATCAAGTAATCATTATTTGCTATGTTGCCATCCATTTGTTTATGAATCCGGGAGCCCTTCAGCGATGTCTGATTATCGAGGTTGAAATGAATTCCATGTGCCACTTTGCCTTCTTTGCAAAGTCTCGATATAATTGCAGAAAACTTTCCCGGTTCATCCACAAAAGTCTCCACTCCTAAAAAAAGATTCGGACGACAAATTCCTTCATTATAAAGAGTGATCTCTTCTTCAGCAAGCCCCATTTGCAGTATAATATCTTTTTGAACCTCACTGGTAGCAGTTGCAGTAAGAGCCATTGTTACAGGATTTCCCAGCTTCTCACGGAAATATTTTATCTTTGTATAATCCGGCCTGAAATCGTGGCCCCACTGGCTGATGCAATGAGCCTCGTCAATTGCCAGAAGAGCAATCTTGCGATTCTCTATCGACTCTAAAAAATCCCTCTTGCGAAACCTTTCTGGAGCAACATAAAGAATTTTTCCTTTTCCCTGCTTTAATGCCCTGTAGCGTTCTAAACGCTGCCCCTTCGAAAGAGATGAATTGATAAATAAAGCGTCAACCCCCCGCGAGAGCAACTTTTGCGTTTGATCCTGCATTAAGGCAATAAGAGGAGACAAAACAATCGTGAGACCATCCAGCATGACGGCTGGCATCTGATAGCAGACCGATTTACCCATACCTGTAGGCATGATAACAAGAGAATGGCTGCCTGTGAAAACTCCCTGAATGATTTTTTCCTGGGATCCCCTGAAATTTTTGATACCAAATAACTTTTTTGCCTCTTCCCATTCCATATATTTTATTTAAAATTCCATTTTTTATATCAAGATCATAATCAAAGTCAGGGCGACAACCTGTCTACCTCTATGCTGTAATTATATCACCTGCAAAAACTTTAAGATATTGACACCACACTTGCGTATTAAAAAATTTTCAAATGGCAAATTATGCGAAATGGATTGGCGGTGCACTTGGCTGGGCAATCGGAGGACCAATTGGAGCATTACTTGGTTACGCTTTTGGAAGTGTTTTAGGTGAAACTACCCTTTCGACAGGCTATCTCGAAGAAGAAAATCCCCAAACCAGACCAGGCGACTTTGCCGCAGCCCTCCTTGCTCTCTCTGCAGCTGTCATAAAATCTGATGGCCGTGTGCAGGCTGCTGAACTTGATTATGTTAAACATTTTTATTCCCGCCAATTTGGATCATTGCATGCTGATCAATATATGCTTGCCCTTGAAAATATGCTGGCAAGATCATTTTCCACCGCTGAAATCTGCTCTCAAATTCAGCATCACATGGACTACTCATCAAGACTACAACTTCTCCACTTTCTTTTTGGAATAGCAAAATCTGACAACCATGTAGCCCCGGAAGAGATCAAAACGATTTACACTATTGCAACAAACCTCGGTATCGAATCCCGGGATTTTGAATCGATAAAAGCAATGTTCTACAAGGACAGCACCTCCTCATATCATATTCTCGAAGTTGACCCTTCCGCAACAAATGATGAAATTAAAAAGGCATACCGAATGATGGCGATAAAGTTCCACCCTGATAAAGTCGCTCATCTCGGAGAAGAGTTTCAAAAAGCTGCACATGAAAAGTTTCAAAAAATCAATGAAGCCTATGATAACCTGAAAAAAGAACGGAAGTTTATCTGAAGAAGATAAAGCAGAATCAAAATTTATCTTGTTAAAATTCTGATGTCTCCGGAAAAAGAAATTGCATTAGTCAACAACTAATGAACCTTTTTCCATATTGTTAATATAAATAATATAATTAAAACCAGAAAAAGATTGGTATAGGCAACCAGATAAAAAATCTTTTTGGAACTCTCTTTTACAGGCTCTTCTTCGTTTACAACCAATTGGCCCACTACAGGAAACTTTGACAGCTTCTCTTCTGAATGAGGCGCCCTTGTCAGAGCATTTGTTAAATCTGTTCCGGCATGGTGCTGCTTGAAATGCACTCCTTCACTCCATCTTTTACTATGAGTGACATCATAAATCTTTCCCTTGTAGCAAATATAAGAAGGTCTTCCCTCCTGCCCATTAAAACTCCTCAACATTTCCAATGTCATATCTCCGCCTGCATGAGTTATATAAGCTTTTTTAGCATGCAACTTCGGACCAACAAACACCACAATAAAAAATGCAGATATCACCATTACAAGGTAGATCGATACTTTAATGAGCAAGAAAATACCAAAAGTAGATGCAAACAATTCTGAGAAATCCTGAAAATTATAGATCGCCATAATGGTTCCGGTAATACCGATCATAATCATAGACACTACCCCTACTTTTACTTCATTTGGGGGCAAGCCACCAGATGCATACGCTGGCTTTAAAATAAGATGCACATATAGTATTGTACCAAACCATAAAAATGCAAAAAATATATGAACAAATCTTACGAATGAAATAAATATTTGAACCATTGAAAAACTTGATTTATTCTTTGATTCGGAAAAGCTCTTTCCATTCTCTGTTAACACACCACCTCCATCAGAAGAGATATGACAATAATTACAGTTTTGAGAAGTTTCGACCGAATACTCCGGCAAACTTTGCAGCGAAGATAATGTCACCAAAAAGAAAATAGCAAGCCCTGCACTTTTTAACATATAATACCTGAACAGATATTATAAACAACCGCCTCTGCAAATCAATCCTTTTTTATTGATGAATAATCTTTTGAAACTTCCCTAAGAATTACCTGAATCTAAGGTGCAGAAAATAAACTATTTATCTCCAAACTTGATGCAAAGACCTATTGCTCCCGCAGGGCCCACAGAATGTGAGATACTATTTGTAATAGTATTTTTTGAAGCAGCATAACTCATTCCAAAATCAAAATTTAAAACGATTCTATTCCATAAAATAAAATCAAATCCTAAAACACCCCCTAATGATACCATATGCGTCTCTTCTTTATAGGTTGTCAAAGTATTCAAAGGTGTGCCCGTTACAGAATTTATATCTTCAACACGATAACTATATTTTGAATAGTAATATTCAACACCAGCACCCGTGTAAAATTTAAACAAATTCAATAGTTCTGACAAATCATATCTATATAATACTCCGATATTTGGTGAAAACTCATTATCCATATCACTTTTTCTGTATAATACAAATCCGGAATATCGTAGCCTTTGTTTCGAATCAAATATATGATGCTGAAAAACAAACCCATATCCTGAATAACTTGATAAACCAAATCCAACATATTTGGGAAACCTGGTTCTTTCAGCTTCTTTCCCGACAACATCCAGCTTCTCCTGAGAAAACAAGAAACCATTTACTGGAAAAAAAAGAGTTGTTATCGAAAATATAATCAACACAGTTTTTATCATTTTAATCTCTTGTTTTAAATATACAATTAAAAAATCAAACGAGCAATCAAAAATAGCTCCTTTAAGATGAATTCAACCCATATTGAAAATTTAAATTACCATCAATCGCATTTAGACTTGTTGTTTATCAACAATATACTTGTTTTATCTTGTCCATGCACTTGTTGTTATATGAGTATATACTTGCTTTAATTTCTATTCGCAGTTGTTGTTTCATGGCTAGCAGCATGCTTATTATAGCCTAATTATCCATTTTTGAAATATTTATGTCTAAATCTAAAAATAATATATATTATTGAAATAAAACGAAGAATAAACCTATTACATAGTTAGACAATGAAATTACTTCTACTTTCAGCTGGTAAAATCCAGAAATTAAACATTCAAGCAGTTGAATTTCATTATTAGAAAAACTTTTAAAAGCAAGGAGTTTATATGAATTACATTTTAGTAAAAAACCGACTGGGAAATCCCGATAAAGCACGCACATTTGTAGCATTAAAAAAAGGAACCAAAAAAATAGATAGAAAAGAGCTTATTCGAAATATTGCCTCCAGATGCTCTTCAGGCACAAGTGATATTGATTCCATTCTTCAAAGCCTGGAAAACTCACTGCAAGAATATCTGACCAGGGGATTTACAGTTCATCTCGGATTTCTTCATTTAAGCTATGCTATAAAAGGTTTATTTGAAAATGAAAGTGACAGTTTTCAAAAGGGACGAAACTATATTGCTCTTAAAGCAACATTTGCACCCTATTTTTCAAAAGAAGTACAACTTCGTGCAAAACCTGAAAAGGTTCTTCGGGATAGCCCGATTCCCCACCCCACCATGATCGCAAACGTGAATGAAGATGTATCTGGAATAAAAGCAGGAAGCCTGGTAAAACTGTCTGGTCTGAAAATAGGATTTAATAAAAAAGATCCTGAATCAGGTGTCTTCATTCATTCTCCAGATAAAAAAGCTCAAAGAGTTATGGAGTATGCTCAAAGTGCTTCTACTTTTGTCGTGATGAAACTTCCGGATACGCTGATTCCCGGTGAAAATCATCTTGAAGTCAGAGTACGCTCTCTTTCAGACGAAATATACACAGGAAAATTACGGGAGCCTTTTGTAGTAATTCCATAACTCCTTGACATTTACCCATTCATTTGTAAGGTCTCTGGTTACCAAAATCATTGACCTCATTTTTCTATACAATAATTGCATAAATCGATAAGTATCCTCATCAATATGATCGCATTACACCTATCACAGGTATTGAATGTTTGTATAATCATATTTTCAGCTAAATAAATTAATTTATCTTTACAGTAAAAAGATTTAGATAAAAGTAAGAAAGAAAATATCTATGAAAAGTTTTACAGGAACTATTTATTCAAAACAACCACTTGGCCCAGGAGATATAAACGATGTTTATTTAATTAAATCTGGAAAAGGAGACTTTGTCTTAAAGACAAAACATAATGCTCCCATGGATTTTTATAACAAAGAGGCTGCCGCTCTTGAACTTTTAAAAGAATATGGTCTAAATGTCCCAGAGGTTATTCATTCAGAGGCAAGCTATCTTTTGCTTGAGTATCTCGAGCCTGGAAAAAAAGATGAGGCAAATGCAGGCCGGCAACTTGCTGCCCTGCATAGTATAAAGCAAATATATTTCGGGCTGGAATATGACAATTACATTGGTTCCCTTGTACAAAAAAATGGTATCTTTGAGAGTTGGGCAGACTTTTACATCACCCATCGTATTGATGTACAATTAAATCTTTTTTTCAAGAATAAGCCTAACCCAGATCAAACCCATTGGAAAAAATTAAGAAAGTGGATCGAAAACAATCTGGTAACTGATTTTCCATCCCTGCTCCATGGTGATATTTGGCACGGTAATCTCTACTACTCATCCCGTGGACCATACTTCCTTGATCCTTCCGTTTACCGGGGTGACCGTATGGTTGATCTGGCCTTTAGCGAACTCTTTGGAGGATTCAGCAGGGAATTTTATTCTGCGTATGAGGAAATATTTCCTGTCGGGAAAAATTATCCAGAGTTAAAAAGCCTGTATCAAATTTATCCTTTGCTCGTTCATGCAAATCTTTTTGGATCGGGCTATTACTCATCTGCATTAGCGCTGGCAAAAAAATACTTGTAAATTATAAAGAAAAGGTCTATAAACAATTTGCTTCTTGCGTCCAAAAGTATTTAATAACCTTAAAATCAATTCATTGCAAGGCAAGCATAAGATACATATATTCCTGTTAACAAAAAAAATAATACTCACAATTCTTTGCAGTAGAGAGCAGTTGAGAGGCATCATCCTTATCAAGATTGTTTGCCAATGTAACAATAACCTGTTTATCAGAAAAATTAAAATCTTTAACAGCAAGCAACACTGTTTCATAAATCTTCTGGCCAATTTTTTGCGCATTGTTACAAACCCAGATAAAATCAATTTTTCTTTCTTGCAACAGCCTTGCCACTTTCTTTGCTTTTTTCCCGGCTCCCCATAGTACAAGGTTTTTTTGATATTTATAATCTAACTTAATAAAATAGGTTACCTTAAGGTCAAGAAAAGAGTTCTCTTTGTAATGCTCCACTGTTTTACTCGATCGAACATCATGATCGCGCCACCTGTGCAAAACATCATCTACCGCAACTACCTTTAAGTTGCATTGATAAAAACGAAATACAAGATCATAATCTTCCGGATAGTTATCAGGTTTAAAGGCCAAAGAGAAATCCAGATCTTCCCGCCATAACATCCAGCAGGGAGAAGCAATGCAGCACTCCTTATAAATCTCCGTATAATTCTTTCTTGTTCTGGTTAACTCATTTAACCATTTTTCATATTTTCTATACCCGTCACCAAGACCTGATTCTGAAAAGTATTCCACAAGTCCCGTGGCAACATGACCTTTCCCATGCAGTATCAATAGATCAGTGAGCTTCTCAATTTTTTCGCTACTCATTATATCATCACTATCCATTCTGGTAATCAAATTGCCGTTTGATTTTTCATAGGCCAGACGCAAGGCAGGAATAATTCCAAGTGCAGGCTGGCGAAAAAGCCTGATACGATCGTCACTCATTGAATAATCGTTTATAATTTTTGCAGTTTGATCGGTAGAACCGTCATCAACCACAATAAGCTCCCAGTTGAAATAGCTTTGCGCAAGAATCGAATCAATGCACTCTGCAATATACCTTTGCGCATCTCTTGCGGGCATCAATATGGAGACCTTCGCACTGTACATTTTGTATCCATACATTTATGAAGAAGCAACAGGGGCAATATCTTTTCAGAAACTGTTTTACAAACAACTCTTTATATGGGCGATTTAAAGAATATACTACGCTTTAGACAAGACCGTAATTGAGAACTACCTGATTTATTTTGTAGAAGCCCTCAGAGGAACTGACCATAAATCGTGCTGGGAACAACGGGCATAAACAGCGTACTCCTCTTGATTGAACTGGCTGTTCGGCATCGAAAAAAAGGCTGTATAGATTTTCGCATGATCCCTGTTGAATGTTTTTTCTTCGTATGGTCTGCCTTTGGAGTCAGCGATAAATATTTTTTCAATAAAATGTGCCGGGCTTGAATCCTGAAGTGCCACTGTTACACGGATATTATCCTTGCCGCTGTTGGTCAATATCTCCACTCTCGGAAGATGCTCGTTTTCTTTACCCGCCCAGTTGCCAGGATTATCTTTGGTATAGACCGCCTGGGGTGTAATGGGTTCGCCTGGCTTTGATTGCCCCGACTCTTTACAGGTAAATATTAGAAGTACTATGAAGAAAATCAGTAGATTTTGCTTTTTTCGTTTCATATATGTTTTCCTTCTATAGATGAGGTTTTCTAAAAAGGCTCTTTGATACAATTTTTACCCCATTTATTATGTGTGGTTTGACACCCCATTCAACGACCTCAAGGCAGGGCTCAGCAACCAATCCTGGTCCACTGAGCCCGTCGAAGTGCGTATCTAATAAGAGCCAAAGCACTCAACAACCACTCTTAGACCACCCCAAGCTTTGTTTACTTCATTCATTATTCAAACAACTCATAACTTGAATAGTAAATGTTTGCAGCATTCATACCTCCTGAAAGGAAAACCTTACCGTTATCCAGTAAAACAGAACTTAGGTTGGTTCGCTCCAGATTCATAGTTGCGGGCAATGCAGAATATGTATTTGTGGCAGGGTCGTAAATCTCTGCTGATGCTGAAACAACATTATTGGTAGTCGTCCCTCCTGCCATGAGTACCTTGCCATTGGCCAGCATAACTGCACTGTGAAATGCTCTTCCTGTTGCCATATTTGCTGATGCGCTGAACTGATTGGTCGCCGGGTCAAAAATTTCGGAGCTCACATTATAGGTAAGTCCATTACGGCCTCCGCTAATTAGAACTTTGCCATCTGGCAGTAATATAGCCGAATGGCCATCTCTTACTGACGCCATATTAACAGGAGGACTAAAAGTATTGGTAACAGGATTATAGATTTCAGCAGTAGAACTACCAGAACCTCCGGCAATCAATACTCTTCCATCCGCCAGAAGCGTAGCGGTATGCCCATATCTGCCATTGGCCAGGCTGGCTGCGATAGTAAACACATTTGTTGCAGGATCAAAAATTTCAGTTGATGCCAAAACGCCAGCATTCACACCACCCACAATGAAAACCTTACCGTTGTTGAGCAAAGTAGCTGTATGTTTAGATCTGGTATTTATCATATTAATAACCAATCCAATTTCAAATACATTGGTTAACGAATTATACATTTCACCACTGGAAACAGTACCTGTACCCGTCAATCCGCCTAAAATCAATACCCTGCCGTCTCGCAGTTTGGTCGCTGTATGGTGAGATCTGACCGTTGACATGGCAGGCGCCTTGATTATACCATTTGTAAATGGATCATACAACTCAACGTTCGAAATATTTGTTGAAGGATTAGCCATACCGCCTGTTATCAATACCTTGCCATTGTCCAGCAGCGAAGTTGTATGGCCGCTCTTGGCAGTGAACATATGTCGGTAAGAAAATGTTTTGGACACAGGATTGTATATTTCAGATGAGGCGTTTGCATATTCTGTTGTCATGGTATAACTGGAAACACCACCTGTTATTAAAACGGTATTATCAATAAGAATAGTTGTTTGATGTTCATACCTTGGTGTTATCATCGAGCCATTTGAAGAAAATATCATTGTAATGGGATCATAAATTTCTGTAGAAGTATGAATTCCTGGTAAAGGAGAGCCACCAGTTATTAGTATAGTCCCATTGGCCAGCAGTGTTGCATTATGGTATGCTCTCGCCACTGTCATATTACCTGAGGCTGATGAAAAAACTTTAGTAGCTGGATCATAAATTTCAGCATCATTTTTAGCGCCAGCCGAGCTACGACCACCTGCAATTAAAACTGTTCCATCAGGTAGAAGAGTTGCAGTATGGTATACTCTGGTTGTCGCCATACTGCCTGTTGTTGTAGAAAATGTTTTTGCTACAGGATCATAGATTTCAGCTGTCTTAATATAGGCACCATTTTCACCTCCTACAATTAATACAGTACCGTCGACTAGCAGAGTTGCTGTATGGCTTGCCCTTGCTGTTGCCATATTTGTTGTTACAGAAAAGGTTTTTGTAGCCGGATCATATATTTCTGAAAAACTATTATACAAATTTCCATTGTACCCTCCTGTAATCATTACGGTTCCATCAGATAACAATGTCGCACTGTGCCAACATCTTGGTGCTGCCATCATCCCTGTAGATAGAGAAAAGGTTTTTGTAGCAGGGTCGTAAATCTCAGCTGTTTTGTTGTATGTAACTCCAGAAATCATACCTCCAGTAATTAAAACTGTTCCATCAGGTAGAAGAGTTGCCGTATGAAAAGCTCTTTCATTTACCATATTACCTGCTGTTACAGAAAATGATTTGGTAACAGGATCATAAATTTCAGCAGTTGAAATACTCGTACCACTAATACTGAATCCGCCTGAAATCAATACTTTACCATCAGACAATCGTGTAGCCGTATGTCCGGCTCTTCCTGAAGTCATGGAAGGATAAAAAAATTGATTTCCATATACTGCTGGTATTCCCTTCACCTCCCGCGATGGAGCGCTCTCACTTGTGCCGCTGACCCCGGTAACAATATAATAATATGGAGTTCCATTTGTCAAAGGCGAATGTACATAGCCTGAGGTAACCCCGGCTATTTTTCTACCCGCTGCTGTTGCAGATGCTATCGTAACACCGGGCGATGTACCCCAGTAGAGGTTGTACGAAGTCATACCGGTCGGCGGTGTCCATGTCAGGGTAATCTGACCGTTGCCGCCAATTGCAACCAGCCTCAGCAATGACTCAAATCCGGAAAATAGGGCTGTATTTTGGGGTGATACCAGAACCAGATTATCCAGACCTGTTATCACACTGGTTGCTACAACCAGCGTATAATTATCTACACCATACGTTTGTGGCGTTGTGGTTAACAGAACAGCATAACCATCAATACCAGCGCCTGCCTGCATAACAGCAGAGCTGACAGATAAACCACCAATGCTATAATTAGCTGTCGTTTCGGCAGCAGCCGCAAAAACATCCTCTGAGTATAATGCGATTACAGATGTCTCGCTATTACTTCTTGCCTGGGCCAGTACAGGTTTTGCACTGTCTATTTCTGTAACCGTACCGGTCAAAACCTGGCCTAACATATTGGATAAACTGGTAAACATGGGATTTGCCGTTGTGGTAATATCGGGTTTATTTCCTGTATCGGGTACAGGCCCTTCACTGAATTTCAGATAAATAATATTATCATCAATGGTATCTGGTTCGGGTGCAGCTGTTCCATGAGCCAATTTTGGGTTTGCATAATTGCTCAAAAGCCATGCACTCTGCGCATTGCCAAGGCTATTGGATACATACCCTGGAAATGACGCATCTGTCATGTTTACCGAAAAAGTTATTTTATAGTGATCAATATAGCCGTTGCCGTCTGCATCCATCGTCATGGCAGAGGTTATGGTTGGAACAGTAGAATCAATGGTAATGTTCAGGGCTGCTGTTGTCATAGCATTGCCGGCAACATCAGTACCCGTTGCTGTGACAGCATAGGTAGCTCCCGTTGCCAGCGCAAGAGTCGTTGACCATGATGTTGTCGCACAAATAACCGGCGCTCCGGTGGGTACACTGTCTACATTTATCTGTACTGTATCCCCGGCAGTACAGGTACCAGATATCGTCAGACCACTGGTTAGCGCTGTAATATTATCAGTACTACTAAAGCCGGTATCCGATGCAGCAGATAGATCTGGTACAGAGATTGAGATCGTGTTATCTACAGTAACGTTTAAACCGAGAGATGGTGAACCTGCATTACCGGCTATATCTACATTTTTTGCAGAAATTGCATATGTGGCACCTGCTGGTAAATCAATATCGATACTCCAGTTACCCAATGAATCTACGGTTGCAAAAGGGCCGATGTTAATACCGTCTTTAAATAATAGCACATACGAACCAACCGTTCCCGTACCTGTAAAAGTAAGGGCCGTTGTTAAATTAGTAATATTATCAGTGTTACTGGCTCCTGTATCATCTGATGCAAAAAGATCGGGAACGGATGGTACCGTTACAGGCCCTGCGCCGCTATTGATAGTCAAGCTCAATGGTGCGGATGTGGCGCTATTACCGGCAATATCTGTTGCTGTTGCAGTAACAGAGTAAGGAAGCGCCTGAGTCGCAAGAGTAATATCTTTTGTCCAGCTTCCACCTGCAGCAATAACAGGCGTACCACTTGCAGTGCCATCGACATTCAGCTGTACACTATCTCCAATATCTGCTGTTCCTGAAATGGTCAAGCCAGTTGTTAAATTGGTTATATTATCCGTGCTGCTGATGCCTGTATCATCGACTGTTGCAAGATCCGGTAAGGAAGGCGTTGCAATTGCCGTATCAAAAGTTACCATCAGTATTGCGGAAAACCAACTTGAATTACCTGCAATATCACTTGTCTGAGCTGTCATCGAGTATGTACCATCAGGCAGATCAACAGGATCAATCATGGCTGTCCAGGCGCCGGTAGTCGAATTTGTATTCACAGGAAACCCGACTGCTATACCGTCTCTATACAGTTGAACGAGTGTACCAGGAACACCTGTGCCATTAAAAATAATGGATAAACCATTTTTTGTGGAATTGGTGATGTTATCAGTAAAGTTGATTCCTGAATCATCTATGTCAGCCAGATCGGGCGCAGATGGTTCCACTTCTGTAATGGTATCGACTGTTACACTTAAAGCAGGAGACATCGTGCTTACATTACCGGCTGCATCCCTTGCTTCTGCACTAATAGCATGGATTCCGTCACCCCATCCCCCTAAAGAAAGAGAAAAGGAGTAATTACCTGCAGTGGTAACACCTGTTCCTGTGCCGCTATATAATCCAGAAGACCCGGAACCTCCATTTATGTATAATTTTACGTATGATTCGATCTCGCTCGTACCAAGAAAAGTTAAGGTAGTATTTTTTGTTATATCATCTGTATTGCTGATACCTGTATCATCCAGAGCATCCAGATCGGGCGCAGCAAGGGTAGTCGGCGCTACTGTATCGATGGTTAAATTCAACGTTGCAGATTGCGCACTTAAATTACCTGCAACATCGGCAACGGCTACTGTAATTGCATGCATTCCGTCTGATAAGGCAGCACCTGTTGTCGTATAATTCGGTGGGTAAAACGCAGAAAGTAAAGATGTTTGATAATTTCCATTATTTGCACCATCCACATACATATAATATCTTCCAGTATCAGTAGAAGTTACATTGACGGCCGGAGCATTAATATTAGTAATATTATCTGTAGTGCTAATGCCACTATCACTATTTGTTGTCAAATCGGGCAAGTCGGGCGCAACAGGTGGTGTTGTATCAATGGTAACGCTTAATCCTGTCGAAGGTTGGCTCATATTACCTGCTGAATCGGTAGCGATTGCAGTGATACTATAAACACCATCTGCAGTTAAACTGATGTCAATGCTGTAACTACCATACGCTGTTACAGGTGATCCGACCGCTACACCATTGGAATAAAGCTGCACACTGGAGCCTGACTCCGCTGTACCTGTAAAAGTCAGACCAGTTGATACATTGGTTATATTGTCAGTCGAACTATTACCACTATCATCTGCATAATCCAGATTAGGAGTTGCTGGTGGTGGTGGCGCTGTTGTATCACCTGATGCCGACACGCTTGATGCCGATTCACTACTACAGTTACCTGCAAATAAAGCCAAAGAAACCAAAATTACCAGATTAAAAATTAACCGTTTCATTTTCATCCTCCTCATTATCATTGTTATAAAGCTCTCAAAGCCTTCATAGAAGCATGCCCCGTATCTTTTTCAGGCAACTTCTCTTTATATCAAATATATTATAAAACTTCAATCATTTATAAAAGTATAATCTATAAGATGTTGTTTGTCAAGATACCCAAGTATTGAAATAAGACATTTTTTTGTAAAAAATATAACTATGTAAAAACACCGGATTCATCTACCTGCTTAAAGATCTTTAAGCTCCTGTAAAAATACAGTAAGTCTTTGCAGTTTTCCATGGCGAATCAAAGCCCTGGAACCTGGTTCGATAGTTTTCGAATAGATACTCCGCAAATGCCCCTTTAATGTCACAGAAGTTATTGAAAAAAGATCACATACTTCATCACGACTCAGGCCATTATATATATGAATACAGATGGTAGCCTCCTGGTATGTCAGCCCATACTTTTTCTGCAAAGTTAAAAATAGTTCTTCTTTTTCAGACTCTTTAGCATCGTAAGATTTGGTAATCGTAGATTTACCGATCAGCAAGTGAATGGCTTTTTGCGTTGCCTCGGAAAATAACTCTTCAGATACCGGTTTCAACAGATAATCCACTGCTCCCGCCTGGAAAGCTTGCAGAGCATATCTTTTTCTTCCTGTTATAAAAATAATAGCCGCACGGTTTGCGATTTTTTCTGCAAACTGTAGACCGGTCAAACCGGGAAGTCCAATATCCAGATAGTAGATATCGCACAATTTTTCTTGTGCGTGACTCATCAAAGAAAATCCATCTTCAGTGCTGAACACAAGATTTAACTCAGGTTTATTACGAACATATTGTTCAATCAGCTTTCTCGACCATGATTCATCTTCTGCAATCACTACATCAAATACAGTTTTCATAGCTCCATTCTCCGTAAATTATCAAATTTCAATGTAACCTTCACTCCCCCCTTTGATAGATTTTTTATCTTCAATTCCACCTCTTTATAAAGATAGGTCAATCTTTCCCGAATATTACCGAGAGTTCTTTCTGAAGACTGATGGTCTTTTAACTTGTTACCATTATTTATAATATGTATACTGGCTCCTTCGTGACCTTCATTTTGAATGGATATTTTTACATCAAGAGGTGACATACTATACATGAATTCGGGCATACCATGTTTGAAACAGTTTTCAACTATCGGTTGAATGGTTAAGGGAGGAACAACTATCTCCATGTTTAGTTTTTCCGTATCAATATTTATCCTCACCCTCTCTCCAAATCTGAGTTTCATAACATAAAGATATTGCTGCAGAAAATCGAGCTCCTTTTTTATAGAGACAGTTTTCTGGTAGCTTTCATTATTCAAATACTGATAAATCCTTGATAACACAAGAACTGCCTCGCCCGCTTCTTTGCTGCCTGTTTCAATCATTGAGTAAATGGAGTTGAGTGAATTAAACAAAAAATGAGGACGCATTCTCTCTTGCAGGTTTTGATATTTTATCGCTTCGAAATTTTTAATGAGGTTTTCTTTTTCACTGATCAGTATTTTACTTTTTACACCAATTAACAGAGACATTATCAGATGCTCAAGCCCGGCAGAACTGAACAGAAGAAGATCACTCCATCTGTCATATTCCAGCTGAAAAATACCATTAATAAAGAAAAATGAAGCAGAAAACAGTAAAGGAGACCATCCTGCCAAAAAGAGTTTTGCAACTTTTATTTTTTTAAAAGCCTGAAAAATTGCAACAAACATTAATATGGGAAAAAAAAGCAAACCAAGTAACCAGTTTATTTTTAATGCATGAGCGATATTGATTAAGGATGAAAATGGCAGCCATAAAATCAGAAAAGTCTGCAAATAACGGTAAATTTTGTAGACTACAGGCAGCGTTGATTTTAATTCAAGCAGGCGAAGAATAAACTCTGCTGTAAAAAGCAGTACGAGTGGCAATATCAATGCTACGAAATGTTCATAAATATAGGTAGGTTCTCTCCATAAAAACTCATATCCATAACCGCTGTTTTTTAACATAAGCAGTGAAATTAAGGTAATGACTGCGGTATATATAATGTATGTTTTTTCTCTTGTTATAAAATAGAAAGCGGTATTGTATAAAATAAAACCTGTGGCAATTCCCATATATATTACAAATCCAAGAAGATTATTGCGCTCCATTGCAATATATGAACCCAGAGTCATAATTCGAGCAGAGAACAGACCTGGGCCGGCATTTTGCATCCGTACATAAACAGGAATACTTTTGCCAATTGTTTCGGGCAGGTGTACCGCAAAACTTCGTCCGGGTATGGGGCGATCATGAAAGGGCAGTTTGTCGCCAAGTTCAATACCCGGAAGCCGCTCGGGTTGATTGCCAAAATATACCATGAGATGGTCACTTCTGTATTCATCAAAAACAAGAACCATCTGCTCTTTCAAGTTTTCATTTTTAAAGGAAAATCTGAACCATACTGCCGGAACATTATAACCAAAGCTGCGCCTGTTTTTCAAATTTTTCTGAAAGGGAATATTTTGATTTTTAATTTGATTGTAACTGAGTTTACCAGATTCATCTATAAAGTAGTCAATGAAAGGTGTAATATCTCTATTACTGTTATTTTTTTCTATACTTATCGCCTCAGAATAATTCTTGCTTATTAATCCGATGGCAAAGAATAAGATCAGAAAATGATTCCTCATACATTTCACCTTTCCCAGATATTCAAAAAATTATCTTAATTTTTTTATTTATTTGTTTTTGTTTATCTATTACGTAATATACATTGCTTATTCATTCTTGAATACAATTTATATCATTTTTGCATGAATAAAGCGCTTGTAAAAATATGCCATTTCAATACTTAAGTATCTTGACAAAATTATATTTTCAGCATAAACTATAAAAAATAGCTGAAGCAATTTATTTGTATCTATATTGAATGTGAATCAATATTTATAGATAGGAAATAGCGTCGATGCTGAAAGTTAGATTTTTGTTGGGGTTTAATCTTAACAAATGAAAATAATCAGGAGAAGGAGAGAATATGAAAAAAATTAAGTGGATGATTTTTCTGAGCGGCGTAATGCTGTTTACCTTTTGTTCCGTGGAAAACCCTGCTACCGGAATCAACACACCGACAGGCAGTGTTTGCGGAAATGGAACAACGGAAAGTGGCGAGCAATGCGATGATGGAAATACAAGTGCTGGTGATGGTTGCAGCGCAACGTGCATGACTGAAGTTGCAGGAAGTATTTGCGGTAACGGAACATTGGAAAGTGGCGAGCAATGCGATGATGGAAATACAATTGCTGGTGATGGTTGCAGCGCAACGTGCATGACTGAAGTTGCAACACAAAACCCCGGAACACTAACCATTTCAGCAACGCTTACAGCTGCTACTTATGCAAACAAAGCATATACTGTGCATGTAATAGACAGTACGGGCAAATATGTTGCCGGATTGTGGAGTTCAAATACAGTTGCTGCCGATGGAACAGTCAATATGGTTGCCAAGGCTGCAGATGCAGGTGGTTGTATAACAGACACAGCCCTCGATGCAACTCTGCCTGGCGGAACATATTATGTTACAGTGTTGTTTGATACAAGTGGTTTCAATCTGACAAGTAAGCCAAGTGGATGTGTCAATGTTGGCGCTAAAATTACAAATGCTGAAATGGGCTTCAGAGCAACCGTAACCATTAACGGGAACCAGACTCTATCGGTTACCGATGCAACGCTTGCGGCAACAGTAACAGAGACATTAACCATCTCAGGAGCAGCAGGCAGCAATGTTTACTGTTTCGTCTATGATGAAATGAGCTTAACTGCAGGCTATCCTGGAATGTCCAATGACAATTTGGGAATAATTTTAGGAGTTGGCAAATTGGTTACTGGTGCAGGTAGTTTTACTACATCGAATACCTTTATCAGTGGAGCAGTGTACAATTTTTCATGCCTTGCTGAAGCAACCATGGATTTTGCACCAAACGCAGGAGATGCTGTCGGTGATTTCAATGGTTTAACAATCACTGGCGCAGGTACTACATTGAGTACATGGGTCATTCAATAAAGAGATATTGAAATTCGATAATTGACAACAAAGTGTTGGTGTGGTTATTAAAACCATAACAAATACACCTTCCGGGTCGCACAGGCGGCCCGGTTTTACGTCGCTACAGAAAAAATTTGAAAATATATAAATCCAATAAATATCTTTTTCAAGGAGTACTATATGCTTAAAACTAAAAATACAATAATCGGTATCTTTATCGTACTAATTTTCGGTATCGGTTGCCTGCAAATGGACGCCCAATTTGAATGCGGCAATGGCGCCCAGGAAACAGGTGAAGCGTGCGATGATGGCAATAAAACTTCTGGTGATGGCTGCTCGGCAACCTGTACAGCTGAACAACTGCGTTCCTGCAGTGCAACCAACTTGGGCATCTGCATTAATTACAACGGTACTCTATATACGACAGATTTAATCTCTGCAGACTGCAATGCCAATTTTAGCGGCACTGTTTCTACTCAAAGCTGTTCCGCAACAAGTTGCGTGGGGATCTGTATTATGCAGCAAGGCACGCCAAATGAAGTTGTGGCATATTACTATAGTCCGGTAAATAACGTTACTGCAGCACAGAATGACTGCGCTTCTACAACAAGTCACCCTGCCGGAGTATTTAATAGCGTCTGCCCTTAAGCTATGTATTGATTTGGCTTATACAAAAAGAGAGTTTACATAAAGTAATCTGTTCTTAAAACACCACAGGTAAGCCTGAATCGTTTAACGCTGAATAAAAATAGATTTTTTAAAAACTTGAAATTATTTTTTATGTTTCAACTCTATCTCGATGAATTCAGCTTCTTTAAAAATCTAAAATATTATGGCTTGAATCATTTAAGCGCAAAGGAGCAAAAAGTAAATGAAACCAATTATCCTGACAATCAGCAAGCTGATAGTTTAGGAATTATAAATAGGTTAATTCACCCTGGGCACCTGACTGATCAAGGTTCCTAACATAGAGTCATGGGTAGTAATCGCCTTCTGGTTCATCTCATACATTCTCTGAACCTCTATCATATCAACCATTTCCGTGACAATATTTACATTGGAAATTTCAAGAAAACCCTGAAGTACTTCAGGAGTGTCTTTCAGTTCTGGACGATAAGCTTCACCGGATTCAGGAGTTGTGCTGTAAAACGAATTTCCTTCTTTCATAAGGTGCCTTGGGTTTTCCACCTGGCGTATTTGAAGCTGATCCAGCAGAACAGGTTCTTCCCAGCTGTTCATATCTTTTCCGTAAACTTGCCTGGGATCAGTACCAATTACATTATTTATCCAGACTTCTCCATTAGGCTTGATTAAAAAATTGTTTTGATTTACCTGAATAGCTCCTTTTTCACCCATAAGCGGAAATCCATCAGGAGTCACCAGGTAACCATCATTATTTAATATAAATGCGCCGCTTCTTGTCAGGCGTTCACCTCGATCAGTTTGAACAACAAGAAATCCCTCTCCATTCAGAGCAATGTCTGCCTGATTGCTGCTTTGTTTCAAAGGACCCTGCTCAAATCGTGTATAAATTTCATTTACCTCAACGCCTGTACCGAGCTTACCCACAAGAGGCGCAATATCAAAGCTTCCCATTGGAGTCCAACCCACTCCATCGTCATTTGTACGATGAAGCAATAATTCAGGAAAGGTTTTAAACAAAACCGTATCACGTTTAAAAGCAGTTTTATCGGCATTTGCAATATTGTTTGCCGTTACATCCATCTTCTCTTGCATGGAGATCATGCCTGAAGCGCCAGTATATATTCCTCTTATCATGGTCGATATTATTATCGTAAGATTAATAAAAAAAATGAGTAATTTATGATAGAAAACCGTGAACAAATATTTCTTTCTCTGGGTGCCGGAGAAAATCAGACACCATTGATCATTTCAGCAAAAAAAGCCGGTTACCTTGTTATTGGTGTGGATCAAAATATTGAAGCAATCGGATTTCAGCATTGTGACTACATTATTCAAGAGTCAATTACCAACTATGAAAATATAATTCTGAAATTAAAAACAGAATTATTTATTGACCGCCTGGCAGGAGCCTACTCCGCAAGTTTTGGGAATGCACTTATTACACTCGGAGCAATTGTTGATACCTATTCATTAAGAGGTCTTAAAAAATATCAATATATCAACCTGATTGACAAAGATTATGTTCGTTCAGTTATAAAACAATCCAATCATTCTAATATTGTTTTTCAACAACCGGTTTTTTACGCTTTCGAAAACATTATTACTAAAAATAAATTATCAGCAATGAAGTATCCGGTAATCTTAAAAACACGCAGGGGTCATGGGAAAATAAATATATTTGAAATCTCCTCATTTACTGATCTGCAAAAAGCAATAAACAGATCCACCCTGGAAAAAGGAAACCTGAAGCGAAAAGAACTCATTGTTGAAGAAAAAATTAAAGGCGATGAGATCACGGTAACTGGTTTTGTACAGAATAATCAGTTTCACCTGGTTGTAATCACAGATAAAATAACAACGGAAAATGCACCTTTTATAGAACTTGAACACAGATATCCATCTAACTATGAAAAGTTTACCGAACAAATTATTCAGGCTCACAATGATCTGATTACAATACTTCAAATCAACAATACTCCTCTGGTTAGTGAATGGAAAATTCATAATAATGAACTTTATTTAATTGAAATTTCACCTCAATTACCGGGAGAATATCTTGCAACTATTCTTATTCCAGAAGTTACAGGATATGATTTATTCAAGAATACCGTGTCTCTTGCAACCGGGCTGCCACTGGAATCCATTACAAATAAAAAAAATCATAAAAAGGGGTTTGTACAGTTTTTTACTGCCCCAGTAAAAGAGTATGAATGGAGTCAATACAAGAAAAAGGCAATATTTTCAAAAATTCTCCGTACCGATGCCCCTAAAGTCCTTAGAAGCAATCATGATCGTCATGCTGTTATTGTAATTGTTGACTAAAGCCTTAGTCCTCATCAAAATAATCATCATCAAATGGAAATGCCTGTTCATGATAAATTGCTGACAGGATTTCAAATCTTTCATCAATGGCCCTCTCTTCAACTTCGTGTTTGATGCGATGGAGCTTGATCAGGTATTCGATGGTTTTATCTTCCAGTGAATGTTCAATATTATTTTTATTTAAATAACGAACACACCAGTTTATGTTGTAGGTAGTATAATCGCCAAGAACTTTTAGAGATGCAAGCTTGGGTTCTTTTTTACGCATCACTTCATTAATATATAAAGCGCTTTTTATTGCTGTCGGATTATTATCTTCAAGCGCAGATTGATAGGCCTCTGAAGCACTTTTCAACATATCCATGGAAAGAAAATAAGATTCAAACAGAAGATCCTTATGCTCTGGAAAATTTTTTAATACAAGAATTGGATCGATGGGATATTTTTTTTCTTTGAACCAGGCAAAGACTTTCTCCTGAGTTTCATTGAGAGGAACCGGATCATATAGTTCAATATAAAGAAACTTTTTCTCATGTGCAAACCTGCTTTCTTTGGGAATATAATACTCAATAACTACAGGCTCAATGTAGTATTCTCCAATTTTACTCTCTTCTATAAAAGGAATAACAGATAAAGACTTTAATTTGTTAACATCGTTTATGGCAAGGCTTGAGTAATCAACTTTGTATTTTTGAGGTCGACCTGCCCGCTGATGCATCGGCGCCAATTTAGACATGATAAATTATCGAACATTTATGCCCTTGAAGTTGACTCATTCAAAAGGTTTATTGCTTTTATTCTATCTGGTTGCAGGAGATTCCAGTCGATATCCTGTATTCCGGCTGGAATCTCCTCAACAAGGCAAGACCCCTCTATTTACTCATCTGTGGCGATGTGCAGAATAGGAATATGCTCCCTGCCAATCTGGGGCAGATTGGTTTGAGTAAACGGCTTGCGCTCCTTATTTATCAGAGATTGAATATAGGGAGGCAAGGTCAATAATGAACGATGTGTTTCAGGAGTGTAATATTTTAAATCTTTTAAATTAAATTTTTCTATACGCTCTTTTATTTTCTCTGGCGTTAAATCCATTGGATCATATTTTTGTGATGCCATTGCATATCCCCATAGTGTTCCATACATAGGAACATAATTCAGCATGGGTCGAACAACTTTAAATACGGACTTCAGGGTCCAGTATAGAGTTGCAAAAACTTCTGGCCTTGTTATCGGAGATTCAATATGCAGCGTCAGAACGCCTCTATCAGATAAAATATTATTTACAGATGAGTAAAATTCTCTGGTATACAGTGCAACAGATGGTCCAAAAGGATCAGTCAAATCAAGCAAAACATGATCAAATTTTTCCCTGGTATCTTTTATATATTTAATTCCATCTTCGATTTTTAAATCTACATAGGGAGAATCAAATGCTCCATTTGAAATTGATGGGATATATTTGATGGACGCATCTACAACACCCTGGTCAAGCTCCACCATAACAACTCTTTTTGCGGTAGGATATTTTAAAATCTCCTCAATTGCTCCGCCATCACCACCGCCAATTACAAGTGCGCTTTCAGGTCCATCCATCGTTATGCCTGGAACGTGTGCCAAAGGTTCATGGTATAAAAATTCATCCCGTTCTGATGTCTGAAAGACACCATCTAGTCTCAGTATTCTACCGTAATTATCAACATCATGAACTTCAAGATCCTGATATTCGGTTTTAATTTTAAATAATACATTCGATGATTTGAAAAAATAGCCCATATCAGGGGACAATGACTCTACCATGTAATTTCTTTGAAGCTTGCCAGTGTTTAAATGTTCCATATGGTCAGGAGCACAGTTTTTATCATGGCGAAAAGTATTTTTATATTTTGCCTGGACGCTGGGTATTTAATTTTCAGGTTACTTATCTTACATGATTAAAAAAAAATCTTTAAATCAGGTATCTTTGCTTCCCTGATTAGCTTTAAATTTAACCTGAACTTTTTCAGCTCCATGATTACAGAGATAGCTTGATTTTACACAATGTTTCTGTTATCCATATCTATTATAGCAAATTCAAAAACCTGTTAAAAATGCTGAACCTGCAGAATACAAGTCAAAAATGTTTTACAGGAAGATATGGACTGCAATAATAGCCCGGTAAGGGTACATGCATAAAATAATAACCATAATCTTTTTTCTGGGTTTAACTTTTCTTTCCTACTGCTCCAGTGTTCCCAAAAAAGAAAATGGAGATACTACCGAAAATTCCACCCCTTTGGCTTCCAGTGATGATGAAGCAATAATACCCCGAAAATATCAATCCATCTATATCCATAACTTTAATAACAACTCTTTTGTGGCTGATATGACTGGCCGCCTGAAAGATCATTTAAATCTGCGTTTCAGTATGGATAAAACATTAAAACTTGAAGGCGATAAAAATCAAGCTCACCTTTTTCTTTATGGTGATATTGATATTTTTGAAAAAATACCGCGAAGTTATAATGCAATGGGAGAACCAGATAAGTTTTTATTGCTCATAGTTGTAACAATCCGTATAAAACCCAATGAAATAATCTTTAAAGATGACATATATGATAAACGGGAAGTTCGGTATGAAACTTACTATTCACCTCAGAGTCCTCCTTATGAATCTGAAAGCAACGCCAAAGATCGCCTCTTGAAAGGTCTGGCCGAGAGAATTCATACAGCTGTAATTAAAGGGTGGTATAGTGAACTAAAGTCACCCCGGGAGCTCGGAACACCCCTTTCAAAATAATCTTTCAGGTTCGAACCAGAAATTTTTTACGCAGATTATCACCCAGCAAATTATAGGAAACTACCACAAGAAAAATGGCAAGACCTGGAAAGAGCGTTAACCACCATGCAAAATCAATATAACCTTTTGATGTATTTAAAATTTGACCCCAGGAGGGTTCAGGCGGTTGCACTCCGATTCCCAGAAAACTGAGTGATGATTCAATAAGAACTGCACCGGCAATTTCAAACGAAGTCATTACAAGGACAGGAGCCAGAGAATTTGGCAGTATATGATGAACAATAATTCTCCAGTGGGATGCACCCATTATACGAACGGCAAGAACATAGTCCATATTTTTTCTTTTTAAAAACTCTCCTCTTATAACCCGAGCTACAGATGTCCAACCGGTTAGACCAATTACAATCATGATATTTATTAATGATGGCTGCATAATCGCCAAAACTGCCATTATTAAAATAAGAACCGGAAAAGTAATAACTATTTCAATAATACGAGAAAGAATAAGATCTGTAACACCTCCAGCATAACCGGCAATAGCACCAATAATTATCCCCAAAAAAAGAGAAATTCCTACTGCCACAAGCCCCACCATCATCGAGTTTCGTGTTCCATGAATCATTCGGGAGGCTATATCCCTTCCTACCTCATCTGTTCCCATGTAGTGACCAAACTTTCCGCCTCCAGGAGGTATCAGAATGTCATCCAGACTTTTTTCATAGGGGTTATACGCCACAGGTGGAAATAATGCCTTGATTTTTCCATTTAAAAATAATTTCTTGTAATCAATCTCATTATTTCTGGAACCTGAAAACAGGGAATGTATAAGAGGGGATACTGGAAGTTCGAGAGTAGATGTATTTTTCCATATTAGATAAGGATAAGCAGAAGCTAGCATTGTTGCAAAAATGGAAACAAACAAAAATGTTGCAATGATAGAGAGTGATATAATGGAAAGCCACTCTTTTTTCATTTGAGCTCCTCGTTTTTTTCAAACCTGATTCTTGGATCAAGGATTGTATACAAAATATCCGACAAAAGTATTCCGGCAAGAGTTAAAAAAGCAGACATAAAAACAACCGCCATAATAACAGTCTCATCATTGCTATAAATACTGTCAAAAGCAAGCTTTCCGATTCCAGGCACCGAAAAAATAGACTCAATAATTACACTGCCACCAAAAAGTCCCGGAAGAAGTCCTGCCATTAAAGTAACCATCGGAATCATCGAATTTTTCATGGCATGAATATAAATTATTCTTTTTTTACCAAGCCCTTTGGCTTTAGCTGTTCTGATATAGTCCGATTTAATGGATTCAATAAAACTGCTTTTAATAAATTTTGACATGAATGCAAAAGAACCATATACGGAAACAAATACAGGTAAGGACAAATGCCAGAGCAGATCATAAATTTTTTCATACCAGTTAAACTCTTCATAATTATCACTTGTTAAACCTGTCAGAGGGAAAATATCCAGGTAATCGCCACCTGATAAATATTTCATCAATAAAAGTGCCACCCAAAAGGAAGGAAGAGAATATAATATATATAAGAAAAGCGTCAGTATACGATCAGATAGACTATTTTCATTAATGGCCGAATAAATTCCAAGTGGAACAGATATCAGGTAGACAATAAATATGGTAATAATATTCAGTGCAAGAGTAACTGGCAAAGCCTCTGCTATTTTTTCAATTACGGGCCGATGATCTATTCTGCTGGTACTAAAATCAAGAGTTGCAATATTTTTCCACATTATGCCATACTGAACATAGATTGGTTTATCATAACCATAATAATGTCTGATCTCCTCGAGATACTGTTCAGAAGCGGCTGTATCTTTCATTCCATCGGGGGATAACATTTTCTGAGTCATCGGATCAGGCCGCAGACGGGTTAATACAAACGTTATAGTGACAATACCTATGATCGTAGGGATCATCCACAAAATTCTTTTTACGATATAATACACTTTTCTTTTCTCTTGTTTAGCAAAAAAATATTGTGAAGCCGCTCGTCAATGAATAATGGAGGTAATATGTTTTCTAAATACATTAGCTTCGATAAAAACATCAAGCAGGTCTTTATCAACATGACCCCGTTTACTTTCATCTACCAGAATATCAATTGCTCGTTCAGCGCTTAGCGCTTTTTTATAAGGGCGATCCATCGCAGTGAGGGCATCATAGATATCCGAGATCGCCATCATCCGTGATTGAACAGGTATTTTGGCAGCCTCAATTCCAAGTGGATAACCTGTTCCATCAAGTTTTTCATGGTGGGCATGAGCAATATCAGGTACACCCTGCAGATCCCGGGTCCATGGAATTTGTATTAAAAACTGGTAAGTATGGCTCACATGAGATTCAATTTCACCCCGCTCCTTTTCATCAAGGGTTCCTTTTTTAATCGATAAACTTAAAAACTCTGGCCTTTCCAAGAAACGAACTCCCAAACCATCATCAAGTTTAATAATTTTAGATGTTAAGCTTTCGAGAGTTTTAAAATCACCCTCTTCGAGTATCGTCGGCTCATTGGCCCGGACTATTGCATCAAACATACCTTTAATCTTCTGTTTATTCTTTTCAAGCTCATCATCCATTTTAGCTTCTATTTTTTCCAGCTCTTCTGCGCCCTTCATTTTTAAAAGCTGGTACTTCATTTCAAAATGTTCCTTTTCCAGAACCTTGATAATATAGCGAAAACGCCACTGGATTATGCTTAATTCTGAATCATACAATTTTTTAGCTTTAACAAGTACTTTTTCCCGAACCCCTACTTTACCAAAATCGTGTAGCAAAGCAGCATATCTAAGCTCGGTAATTTGTTCTTTATTAAAAGTAATCTCTTTTAAAGCCTTTTTATCAGATCGGTCGACACACAATGCAAGCTCTTCTGTGTATGCAGCAACCCTTGAAGAGTGACCGCTCGTTGTCGGATCCCGCTGCTCAATCGCTTTTACCGATGCTTTTACGAATCCTTCGAACAACTCTTTAATTTCAGAAACCAGAAAAGTATTTTCAATTGCCATACCTGCCTGGCCAGCAAGGGCGCTCAACAACTCATAGTCCCGATCAGTAAAGGGAATCACTCCGTTACCCCGCATATCATCAAGAGTTAAAACCTTGTCACTCTGTGCCTTTTTATTTATCAATTGAATAACACCGATAACCTCATCACGATGATTCTTCATCGGAATTAAAAGCATGGATCTGGTTCTATAATTATGCGCTTTGTCAAAATCTGGATTAAAGTGATACTCTTTTTCTTCAGAAATGTTATAAACATCATCAATGGAAATATGGTGTCCCTGCATTGCAACATACCCTGCAATAGAATTTTTATCAATATTCAAAGTAAATTCACCCGCATTAAGATTCAAGGCTGATTTTTTGAAACGAAGCTTTGTTGGTTTTTCACCTTTTTTTTCGGGACGCTCTACAATATATATGGAGCCACCATCTGCCTGGGCCAGCTTTCTGGCCTGCTCCAAAATCAGTTCAATAAGCTTATCAAAATCTTTTTCAAGTAAAAGGGCCTGGCCTACCCTTGTTAAAGATCTCATATCTTTATAAACGGATACAAGCTCACTTTCTACTTTATGACCTTTAAAGAAAAGATGAAGATAGTGTAATACACGCTCCAGTATTTTTTGCAGATAAAGATCGACGCCCTCTTCTGGCAAAGTAAAAAAAATAAACTCACTCAGTTCTGCAAAACTTTTTCGAAAAGAATTGCCCCTGGATATTACAATAATATTTACAAAATTAAAATTACGACTTGAAGTAATCTTTTTTAGGGCCGTTTCATATTGCCCGAGCGTACTTTCACTGATTACCATTACCCATTGCTCATCTTTATTCTCAAAACTCCGGGTAAACAACAGAGAAACATCTTTTACCTGGATTTCAGTAAATTTTTTTTCAATAAGAGAGACCCATTTAGGATCACTCCAGATGATAATCTTTTCCAGGTTAACATGTTCCTTTTCAACCATATTCAGAGTTTACAATTGAGAAGCATTAATGTCTTGTAAAGAAATTTGTTAACCGGCAATATTGGTCCCACGCTTGACTATTTTATGATAGACCATGGCGCCACTGAAAAGATTCACAAACAATATCAAAGAAGAAATCAGCAAAAATATGAACGCCAGATAAAAAGCAATCCGGTGGGCGCTCAAAATAGCAAAGGCAATCAATACAAGAAAGCTCAAATGAAAATAAAACTGTATTTTTATTTGTCCATCTGTAACAACCCCTTTCATTGTAGGAATATTAAAAATACCCCTGTTACTCAGATGAAACCAGGTTAAAAAGGGAACAATCTTGTATAACATTCCATTAACAAGCGTATATGCAAACCCAGCAATAAACAACAAGGGTAAACCGATCGTCCATTTGCTGCTTGAATTTCCCTGGAAAGGATATACGATAAGAGTAATAGAAAAAACAAACAATGAAATCATGGAAGTTCTCCAGAACCATAAAGAGTAGTCAGGTAATTTTCTTTTCCGTCGGTTTAATTGAATCAGAGTAAACAGGCTGAAAGATCCAAAAAAAAACGAAAACATAAAAATTAAAGTCTGACTCCATGCACCATAAAAATTTTTAGGCACAAAATGTCCTGAAGAATAAAGAATTAAAAGCATAAAAACAAGGGCGGGCAACCACTTTTTTATAATATTCGGATATTCCGGTGTTACATAAAACATGGGGATTACCTGAATCGATACACCAACAACCAGCAAAAAAATCCAGCCAGAAAATGCCCAGGCAATATGAAGATTCAACAAACCAGGCAGCATATTGAAGGAAAATCCTGAAACACGTTTATATAACATTATTACGCCAAGTAGTACCAGTATCATCAAAGATAGAAGTGACAAAGCAAATGAGCGCATTGAGTCATTGCTAAAGAAAAGAGGCAGCACTTTATAAAGAGAGACAACGGAAAAAAATGTTAATGATGAATATAAAAAGAGTATTGCAAAAAGTGCAAAAACATTCTGCAAAGTTAAAAAATAGATCAGTATACTCAAGACCCCCAGAAACAACAAGATATATATTATCGATGAAAAAAATACTGGTCTTGAAATTACAGCCCCTCCAATTACAGGCATCATCTGCATAATTGCGCCTATCATCACCATGGAAAGAAACCCAATTGTAATCAGATGTACAAATGCAATCAATGGATAGTTATAAAAAGTGACAAAAACAATACTACCCTTTGAGAGCATCAACAAGGAAAACAAAAAAGAAAAAAAAGGAGCAGTTAAAAAATAAATAACGACACTCCAGTAAGGAGGTGCCTGAGATAACGATAAATTTCCAGTGTTCAATTAAGAAATTCTCCCTTTAATTTGCATTATTATTTTTTCCTGGATATCACTTAAAATCTGATCACACATTCGATAAAGCATATTCTCTTCTTTCATATTATGCTGCTGTATTAATATCATCAGAGTTTCCATATTGCCTGCACAAGCGGAGTAATTTTTTTCAGAAATCGCCCTGGATATCTGCGCAACAAACTGGCGCATCTGATCATGTTCCATCCGCATTACCTGGGTTGGCCCCATTATATTTCCTGTTTTTCGTTCAAATTCATTAAAAAGACACTCCTCTTCTGCCAGCAGATGATTATCTAGTGCAGAAGAAAATTCTGAAACCTTCAGCCCTGCTTCTTCCCATGATTTTTTTACAATAAAACTTTCTGCTTCGGAGTAGATATCATCTATTCTTTTATGATCTTTTGTTAATATCTCACTTATTGTTTCCACTCAAATCTCCTTTTGCTGTATCACCGGGCCTGTATCTTTTTTAATTACTATTATAATAATTTGATTCATTCCATAAAACCAAATATTCTTGTCACAAGAATGTATTTTTTAGCGAAAAGAGTTGGCAAGTTCAACGTTTCCGAAAAATTGATCCTAATGAACCCTAAATTTAGATCCATATTAAGTGCATCACAATTTACCAAAAGCGAGCTCTCCCAGTTGCTGGATTTAACCTCATCCATTGAAAACAAGCTCCAGTCCCAGAAGCAGATTCCACTATTAAATGAATATATTTTAGCAACCATGTTTTTTGAACCCTCTACCAGAACACGTCTATCCTTTGAATCTGCTATGCACAGACTCGGCGGAAGAGTAATTACTGCCGTAGGAATGCAGTTTTCCTCCATGGCAAAAGGAGAAACTCTTTTTGATACTTTAAAAGTTCTCGAATCTTATGCAGATATTTGCGCGATACGCCATCCCGTTGAAGGGGCTTCAGCTTTAGCGGCTCAGACCATTTCGATACCGGTTATTAATGCTGGCGACGGTGCTGGTGAACACCCTACCCAGGGCCTACTGGACCTTTACACAATTGCCCATTACAAAAAACTGGATGAAAAGCCCCTTAACATTGGATTCGTGGGAGATATCAAATATGGTAGAACTATTCACTCTTTAATTCAGCTTTTGTCTCATTTCGACTGTCATTTTACTTTAATCAGTCCCAAAGAGCTTCAACTTGATGAAAAATACATATCCTTTTTAAAAAAACAAAAAAAGGAATTCTTGATTACAGAAGACCTCAATAAACTTTCAGAGTGTGATGTTGCATATGTCACAAGAATCCAGGAAGAGCGATTCATTGATCATCGGGAATTTGAAAAATTTCACAATTATTATATTATTGACAAAGAGGTTGTTGAAAAGTGCAAAAAAGATATCATTATCATGCATCCAATGCCCAGATTGAGTGAAATATCTACTGACGTTGATGATATGCCCCAGGCAAAATATTTTCATCAGGCAAAAAATGGTCTCTTTACCCGAATGGCCCTTCTACTTTACTCATTGAATATACGTTTAAAATAATTTCTGAATCAGATTTTATTTTAACTTCTGTATCTCTTTATGGATTTCATACAAAGATACAATTTTATCCACAGCACCTTTCTTGACAGCCTCTGCGGGCATTCCGTAGACTATGCAAGTCTCTTCATCTTGAGCCAGTGTATATGCTCCAGCTTCGCGCATTTCAAGAAGACCAGAAGATCCATCATCACCCATTCCGGTCATAATAACCCCCATGGCATTCGCACCCGCCTCGCGGGCCACTGACCTGAAAAGAACATCCACAGAAGGACGGTGCCTGCTTACCAGAGGACCGTCTACCACCTGAACACGGTACTGTGCACCGCTTCTTGTAAGAGTTAAATGTCTGTTTCCGCGTGCAATAATGGCAAGACCCGGCAAAACCCGATCTCCATCTTCTGCCTCTTTGACCGAAATTTCGCATACAGAATCAAGGCGGTTTGCAAAAGCTTTTGTAAAATTTTCAGGCATGTGTTGTACAACAACAATACCAGGTGATGTCTTTGGCAAGGACTTTAAAACAATTTCCAGCGCCTGGGTTCCCCCCGTGGAAGTTCCAATCGCAACCACCTTGTCTGTAGTGGTACTCATCGCTCCGGAAGTTCCCCTGGGTAAAATCGCATCTGCCGTTAGTTTGGGGGCCACGCCAAGTGACCTTGACTGCTCCTGGTTCTTGATAATTGTTTGAACTTTGGCAACTCTCGCAGATGCGGCTCCCTTGACAGCATTTAAAAATTGTATTCCGGTCTCTTCAAGAAATCCCTTTAACCCAATCTCTGGCTTGGTAATAATATCTACAGCTCCTGAACGAAGAGCTTCAAACGTAGTAGTTGTACCCTCTTTGGTTAAGGTCGAACAGATAACCACAGGAGTCGGCCTTTCAGCCATTATTTTTTTAAGAAAAGTCAAACCATCCATTCGGGGCATTTCTATATCCAGAATAATAACATCAGGCCACCTTTTTTCCATGTACTTCTGGGCAAAAATAGGATCAGAGGCAGACCCAATAACCTCAATAGAAGAATCTTTCGATAAAATATCAGTTAATACCGTTCGTACTACCGCTGAATCATCGACAATTAAAACACCAATTTTATTCATACTTTCCTGCTTTACTCTTTAGGCTTTTTTAACCATACATCTCCGCTCCACAGATCCAGCAAAATACTCCTGTGTCCGATTCCACCCACATTTTTTGCCTGCAGTGAAAATCCATATTTTGCTGCAATCGATTCAGCAAGTTCAATGTTTTTTTTACCCACATTGATACCACCATCAGGAATAATATCAGAAAACATATTGGCACCGCCAAAAATTTTCAAGTGATAATCTTTGGGAGCAGTTTTACTGGTTTTCATCGCCTCAAGCATCATCTCGAGGGCTTCTTCTCCATATTTACCGTCAAAAGGGTCGCTTTCTGTTTTAGATCTTCGCGACGGCAGAAGATAATGGCACATTCCGCCAATTTTGAGTTTTGGATGCCAGAAGCAGAGAGCCACACAAGAACCCAGTATCGTTCGAATACGAGTGTCTGTATCACCCCAGTGCCATTCACCTGGACGTAAAAAAATTTCTATTATAAATTCAGGCTCTTTCATAATTTCCTGTAAACAGTAGGGATAATACTTTTAAACTTTGTACTGATATTATTCAGGTTCTCTGAATGGCCGGTGATCAGCAAACCATCATACTTTAATACATTATAAATTCGCTCTACCAGCTTCTTTTTAGTCTCCATGTCAAAATAGATCATCACATTGCGAAGAAATACAACATTAAAAAACCCAATATTCGGAAAATCTTCATTTAGATTTAATTTTATAAATTCAATATTTTTTTTCAACTCAGGAACAATTGTAAAACTTCCCTCCTGGGAACGAACACCCTTCAGGCAATATTTTTTTAAATACTTCTGTGGTATTTTTTCTGCAGTTTCAATGGGATATAGAGCATTTTTTGCCTTTTGAAGGACCGTTTCATTTATATCTGTTCCCAGAATTTCCCACTTCCCTGAACCAAGCTCATCTTCTAAAATCATCGCTATGGAATAAGCCTCCTGTCCGCTTGACGAGGCTGCACTCCAGATCCTGAATTTTTCTCCGCCCGATAACTGAATTGCAGGAATAATTTTTTCTGCAAGGTAGTCTAGATGTTGACTCTCCCTGAAAAAATATGTTTCATTGGTCGTTAAGAGATTTATCATCATCTGCTTTTCAACTTCATTTCCAGGAGATAGAATATGATTAATATATTGCTGATAACTGCCAAAATTATAATGCCTCAATCGTTTCAAAAGGCGGCCTGCAATTAATGTTTTTTTGGCTTCAGACATATGTATGCCTGCCCATTCATAAATAAGTTTTTGAAAAGAAAGAAATTCAGACTGCTGAAGCGGAATTGTGCTGTTTGTTAAAAATAGATCATTATCGTTCATACTGGCAATTTCTCTTTTTCATATTTTATATATTATTGAAAATAAACTAATTACTTAGACGAAGAAATTACCAGATTACTACCTTCATTTTTGGCTTTATCCAGAAGAGTGATATCATTTACATTTAAAACTTTTGATACATTCAGCATTATAATAAATTTGTCATCTATACGACCTATCGCACTGATAAAATCAGATCTGACGTCATCGCCAAATTCAGGCGTTCTTTCAATACTCTCTCTTGTAAAAGATAAAACCTCGCTGACAGCATCGACCAATATTCCGATCTCTATTTGCCTATCATTTTTTGTAAGTTCAATAATGATAATACAGGTTAATTTACTTATGGCAGTGCGCTCCTTGCCAAATCTCATCGCAAGATCAATTACAGGAACAACATGTCCTCTTAAATTAATTACTCCTCGTATATACTCCGGAAGCATGGGCACGGTCATTATATCATTTTGAGCAATAATCTCTTTTACGATACCAATATCGAGCGCATACTGGTCTTTTCCCATGAAAAAGGTCAAATACTGCAACTCATCACTAGTCAAACTATCATCTTTTTTCATTTCCCTGCTCCTTATATTAGGCCTCTACTGCTGCAACCTGTTTTTCACTCTCTGTTTTATCTGTTGCGGAACGTTTTATGCGTTCCATATAATCTCTTTTAGAAACAGAGCGTTGTTCAAAACGTGATAACTCGTCTACATCCATAGTATTCATGATATTTAATAAAATAATAAATCTCTCTTCAATTTTACCAATACCTTCCACATATTCCGGCTTTATCCGTGTGCCAAACCCAGGTGTGCTTTCCATATTTTTTGAATCTATCTGGATTACATCTTCAACAGAATCCACAATCATGCCAATATCGTTTTCAATTCCTTCCTGGTCTTTTACCTCTACAATTATAATACAACTTTGCAGAGTAACTTCTGATTTTTTTTTAAAAAAACGTGCATTTAAATCGATCACAGGAACAACCTTACCTCTCACATTTAAAACCCCTAAAATATATTCGGGAACCAGAGGTATTCGTGTCAGGCTGGTAAAAGCAATAATCTCTTTTACAAATAAAATATTTATGCCCATCTCCTCTGAACCAAGCTGAAAGGTTAAAAACTGCCGGGCCTCAAGGGTTTTAGCCTTTGCAATTTCTTTTTCCATAATATTTGTATTATCTGACATATTGCTCTCCCTGTTTATTTAAAACTTTTCAAAATCTTTATTTGTTAAATTGGTAACTTTTTTCTGCTTCTCTTCCGGATGATCTTCTGCTACATGATCAACATGATTCTCTTTTTCTGCCTTTGTCGGCCTGGCTGCTGCTTTAAATCGGCTTTCCTGCTGGTAATGGCTCTGGGAAGACATTCTTTGCTGAGACGAGACTGTCTTTTTAGCGGTTCTGCTTAATTTAAAGAATCCCATAGTTTCAATCAGACTGTTTGCCTGGCCATTTACCTCTTCTGCAGTAGCAGCAAGCTCTTCTGAACCGGAAGCATTTGTTGCCGTAACTTTATCGAGTTGGGCCATCGATTGATTTATCTGAGCCACACCAGAACTTTGCTGGTTTGCTGCTGCAGAAATCTCTTCAATTAAATCAGCCGTTTTCTTTATATTGGGTACTATAGTAGATAAAAGCTTTCCTGCTCTCTCTGCTTTTTCTACACTCGTAATAGCAACACTTCCAATCTCTTTTGCGGCAAGCTGACTTCTCTCAGCAAGTTTTCTTACCTCTGAAGCCACCACCGCAAAACCTTTTCCATGCTCTCCGGCTCTGGCTGCTTCAATTGCCGCATTAAGTGCCAGTAAATTTGTATTATAGGCAATGTCTTCCACAACACCAATTTTTTCAGAAATGGTACGCATTGCAAGAACAGTTTCTGTTACCGCCTTGCCCCCCTCTTCTGCTTCCTGGGCTGTTTTGTTTGCAATTCCGTTTGTGATTTTTGCATTTTCAGTGGTTTGATTAATACTCGCTGACATCTCTTCCATGGAAGCACTTGTCTCTTCCACACTTGCAGCCTGCTCATTGGCACCCTGACTCAGGGTTTGCGCAGTACTTGATAACTGACCTGCAGCATTTACCATTGTATCCGCATTGGTCAACACATCATTTATTATAGCTGATAATTTATTTTGCATCTCGATCAAGGCATCCATCACCTTACCCAGCTCATCTTTTGAATCGCTCACAATTTCATTCGTAAGATTACCATTGGACATTTCATGAAAAATAGTCTGAATTTTAAGAAGCGGCCCGGTTATTGTTTTAATGATAAACAAAGCAAAAAGTATACCAATAATAATAGAAATTATACTGATGAGAATAGATTGTAAGCGGATTTGTTTATAGGTTCCTTCTGACTCAGTATTCACCTGTTTTGCCACATCGAGCTGTACATCAATTAAAGCAGCAAATTTTTCCGAAATTGGATCAATGGTCGGATATAATTCATTTTCAATTTTTTCAATTAACTTCTTTTGATTACCGGCGAGCATCAAATCCTCAAGCTCCTGGGTCAACTTGTTCCCTTTTTCCATCAAAGGTTTTATCTCTTCAACCAGTTTAGTTTCGGCATCAACAAGAACTGTACCCAGATAACCATCCCACTCTTTTTTAATGGTCTCTTCAGCAGATACAATATTTTGAGCACCCTGCTTGTTAGACAAAGTTCCGGCACGAACTTTATGAGAGGTATCTACAATTTTTACAGCATATTCATCTGCAATGATCTTTAACTGCTTTAAAGGAACTACCCTGTCATAATAGACCGTTGTTAAGCCATTATTTGCTATCTGCATTCCGGAAATTCCCTCATAAGTAATAAATACAATCACTGCAATCAATAGAAAAAGCAGCATGAATAACCTTGTACCTACATTTATATTTTTAATCAATTTAACCATTTTTTGCCCTGTACATTCCTTTATGTTTTATTTTTTCCTTCTGCTTTCTCAAATTCTTTTTATGTTTTCATACTCTCAAGACTCTGTGCGTAGCGAATCAGTCTGGGTATATCAAGAATCAAGGCAACCGAACCGCTTCCCAATATCGTCGCACCGCTTATGCCCTGCAGATTGGTAAATAGCTTTCCAAGCGGTTTAATCACTGTCTGGAACTCACCTAAAAGTTTATCTACCAGCAGGCCAGCCTTTTGTTGACCATACTTTACTACAATAATATTTCCTTCAACGTTTCCGCCTTGATCTTCATCAAAAAAATCTCTCATTCTTAAATAAGGCAATACTTCGCCGCGTAAATTTACAAAATCTCCGGTCTCATGTCCGACCGTATCTCCTTCAGTATTTATATTAATACACTCTAAAACCATATCAAGCGGTATTACATAAGACGACTTTCCAATCTCAACCAGAAATCCGTCAATTATAGCCAAAGTCAAAGGTAATGCAATGCGAATAGTTGTGCCAACCCCTGTTTGGGAATCAATGTCTACTGTACCTCTCAGAGATTCAATATTTCTTTTCACCACATCCATTCCAACGCCACGACCAGAAACATCTGTCACCTTTTCTGCAGTAGAAAATCCGGGCTCAAAAATAAACTTGTAAATCTCTGAATCACTATATTCTATACCATGACTGGCCAGCCCTTTTTCAATAGCCTTTTTCAAAATTCTATCTTTGTTCAATCCATTGCCATCATCACTGATTTCAATAACGATATTTCCTGTATCATGAAATGCATTCACATGGATTGTCCCGGCCGGGGCTTTACCCATCTTTTTTCGCTCGTCAGGGGTACCAATACCATGATCAATTGAATTTCGAATAATATGCATCAATGGATCGTTAATTTTTTCTACCACCGTTTTATCAAGTTCTGTTTCGCCGCCGCTGATTTTAAGAATAATTTCCTTATTCATTTTTCGACCTAGATCGCGAACAACTCTTTCGAACCGCTTGAAGGTATCCCCAATCAATACCATCCGGATATTCATCGCAGAATCACGAACCTCTTCGACAAGGCGGCTCATGGTAACAGCCGATTCAAGCATCTCTTTTTCACCTGCTTTCTCTGAAATCTGTCTGATATTCGCAACATTTATAACAAGTTCACCAACGAGATTGATTAAACTGTCGAGCTTCTGGGCCTCAATTCGAATAAATTTTGCTGCAGTCTCTGCAACACTTTTACTGTTATCTTCTGATGGAAATGTTTCCTGAACAATATTAGCATTCTGATCAGGAATCTCCTGAGAGGTATTTTTAACCTCTGAAACCACAGGTTTTTCCATAACAGGTGCCTCTGCTGTTGTTGCCATACTCCACTCCTTTTCACTTAATATTCCATTTTCAAGAAAAATTTCTTTCAACCGATTTCTCTCTTCGGGAAGTTGTGTAATCAACTCACGGTATCGATTTATATCACTATGGGGAGGAATGATCACAATTTCCGCATCATCATATAAAAACTCAAACACAGATTTTATCTCAGCCTCTTGCGAACCTGATAAAAGCAGAATTTCCATTCCCATAAAACATTTTTCAGGATCCATCTGATGCAAGGGAGGAATTTTATCTGTAATAGTATAAAGATTGGTTATCTCACCAAGCTTTGTCAAATAATTTACAAAAGAGATTGGATCAAGACCATGCTGCAGAATATCAGGATAAAACCGCAGAGAAATATGCCACTCTTTTCGATTAATATTTAAACCACTTTTTTGCTGAACCTTTTCTGTGGAAGGAACAGAAGAGTCATTTTTCATTGTTGTCACAGCACCACTTTCGGGTGCAAGACTTTTTAACACCCTCAAAAGGTTATCGCCCTTCTCGGTCATTGCAGGTGAAAGCACGGCCTTATCATTTTTAGAGTATATATCTATTAAGGTAATAATATGGTCACGACACTCCAGAAGAGATGCTATGATATCGCTATTGACCTGAAATTTCAGTTGCCTTAAATCATCCAGAAAACTTTCAATATAGTGGGTAAAGTCAACAATCCCATTATATCCAAACATTCCCGAAGAACCTTTTATGGTATGGGCAGCCCGAAACACTGCGTGAATCGCCTCATGATTGTCTGGTTTTTTTTCAAGCAGAAGCAGCGAGGACTCCATGTCATCCAATAGCTCGTTACTTTCTACAATAAATGTCTGTTTAACTGCATCTAAATTCATATTTTACCAGTGTTTAATTATTTACGTTTCTTAATTCCATACTTGAGCGAATAATTATTGCGTTCATTTACAGGGATCTTAAGTTTATCACCAAAAAAACCTACAAGACCCATTAAATCAATTACCTTAATTAAAGGAGGTGAGTGATTAATAATTTTCAATACTTTATTTTTACTTTCAGATTCGATTTTAGCTGAGAGTAAAAGTTGAATTCCTGAGCTATCTACCTCCGAAATCCGGGATGCGTCGATTGCAATTTTTTCATTGTTCGAAATTGCCTCAAAAAGTTCTTTTTTTACCTCATTGACATGATAAATATTCAGATCTCCTGAGAGATAGACTACACCAACATCATCGAGTTTTCTGAATCCAATATTCATATTTTTACGGCAGACTCAGTTTTTCAACCGCCATGAGCAATTTTTCAGGAAGAAATGGTTTAACAATCCATGCTTTTGCCCTGGCA
>Ga0224495_10000067_pt1 | contig 80419 bp, 68 predicted proteins | sample SF_Jul11_sed_USG_FD_168128 | JGI IMG/M metagenome (GOLD analysis project Ga0224495, IMG submission 168128) | Sediment microbial communities from San Francisco Bay, California, United States - SF_Jul11_sed_USGS_4_1 | ecosystem: Environmental > Aquatic > Marine > Sediment | place: USA: California...
AGGGAGCTGTAGAATTTTTTCCTGGCAAATAATCAAGATCTCATAACAGGGTTGATCATAACTTGCGACCTTGTTTGACTTTGATGAGACAGAAATAGTGTTTTTTTAAAATGGCTATTTACATTCGTTTAAAAAAAACAGGTTCGCCCACAAACGACTGATATGTTGACCATTTCGATCTGCATGCTCCATACCTGCGCTTGAAGAAACACTTCTGTGATATTATGCAAGAACAGTCGTATGCAATATGTAGAGATAAAACAAGTATGCATAGAAGAAAATGCAAAGGTTCTGTATAGATATCGATCGGTAAAATGAAAAGAAGAAAGGCACAAAAGCTTTTTTATTTCTATAAATAGATCTGCTTAAAATTTTTTGTTTTTTTTGGAGTGCTGTAATATATTTATTACAGGGGTTTATATGAGGTTAAGGCTCAGGTTGCTTTACATATTTTTCAAGTCCCTGTTCATTAAAAAGAAAAGTTCAGTTTTGGACGATACGATTTTGAAGTTAATGGTGTTTCCCAATGATGTTGATATAAAATATGTTACCAATGACAGATATTTATCTTTTATGGATCTTGGTCGCATTTTTTTCATATTTTCATATACAAATATACTTTTAATGATCAGAAAAAAATGGATTCCTGTTGCTACCAATATTTTTATTCAATATAGATACCCTTTGAAACTTTTTCAGACTTTTAACCTGAGCACCAGAATTGTCTGGTGGGATCATAAGCATTTTTATTTAACCCAGAAATTTGAAAAAAACAACAGGGTTTTATGTTCAGCAATTGTATGTGCTACCTTTATGTCTGAAAAGGGACTGGTGCCCACAAGTGATATTCTGCAGGCGATGAATAAAGAGGCAATCCGCCCTGAAAAACCTGATTTCATCGAGACATTTCAAAATAATCATCCACCTCATAAAATATAACAGAAATATGGTGTAGGAATAATATTTCTTTTACAAAATTTAAATTCTATTGAATAATCAATATCGAGATTGCTGCCAGCGAAACAGAAAGGCAAATGGGTGAATAAAATATATAATCGTATAGTGCAAATTTAGTGTTTTTTATTTTTTTAAAGAACCCTACATATTTAAATTCACCCACAGCCCGGGCAAAAAAAACAAGGGCAATAAAGTGATAGAGATAATTTTGTAAAAAAATAATTTTATACTCAAAAAAATCAATGAGCACCCAGATTGCTCCGGTGATGAACAAGGCTGCTATAAACAATGTTCCTCCGGGTTCAGCTTTAAAAAGAGGTCCGTTGTCATTTTCGGGGATTGCTGCTTTTATACCCCAACCGCCACCGAATGCCCAATATACATGAATGATTCCAATGGAGAGAAAGAGTAGAACTAAATATATTTTTATAATCATGTTATATTCCTTTTATAATATATGGCTGCACTATGTTCTTTAAAATGTGAACGCTGTTTTGTATTGTTTTATGGTCAATTTTTTTGCCTTCGGTCTCCAGGTAGGAGATCCAGTAGAGGGAAAAAAACCATATGGTTCGTGTTAATGTCTCTATTTCGTCTTGCTGCATTTTTTTTAATATTCCCGCATGCGAATACAGATTGATAAAATTTTGTATTTCCTTTAAGCGTCTTTTCTGGGCCTCTTTGAATATTTTTTTAAAACTATCGATTCCATGGAATAAAGAGTTTATTTCCCTGTGAATAAAGCGGTAGTTCCATAAAAAATCCAATGTTTGTTCATACATGAAAAATAAATTTTGCAAAGCCGGGTCAGCAGGTACAGGAGTACTCTCCCATTGTTCGATCATCTTTTGAAATATGGATACAATAATTTCTTTTTTGCTGCGGAAGTGATAATAAAGATTTCCTGGACTGATAGAAATTTTTTCACATATATGATTCGTGCTGACTTTATCAGTGCCGTGTTCGTTAAACAATTCAATCGCAGCGTTTATTATTTTTATTCTGGTTGCGTTCATTTTATTTTTTTATGGCATCAATGTATGCCATTGCCCCAATTACTTTCATGGATACTTTGAATCCAGATTGTTCTACAAGATTTTTTATCTCATCTGATTTCATGCAATGAGATATAAGACCTCTGTTTTTTAATAAACGTAAATAAAGCATACTTATTTTTCTATCGGTACACAAACAAGTCAGGTGTAGATCACCACCTGGTTTTAACAGATGATAAAATTCCTGCAGAAGATTTTCATGATTGCTGATAACATGCAAAAAACCAAAGGATAGAATAGTATGAACTGTTTCATTTTTGAACGGAAAATTCAATGCATCAGCTCTGAGGAATCGAATATTCGGTTGATTTTTTTTTAATCGATTTTTTCCAATTTTTAACATTACAGCAGAGAGATCCGAAAGGACAAGATCCCTTTGTGAATAATTATTGTAAACAGTGTGCGTAAAGCTCAGGCTTCCACACCCTATATCCAGAACGACTCCTTGAGCAGATTGATAAATACTCTCTTTTGCATAATGCGTATAGGTGTCGGGCTTGTTCCCCCACATAAGTATATTATAGAGATAATTGCTCATCACTTTGTCATAAAAAAATGCTTTTTTATCGTAATCTCCTGCTGCAGCTGTGCTAACAGAAAAGATGCCATTTTCTTGATTGATTTTTATGCCATTTTTGATGAGGTTTTTATTCACTTGTTTTCTCCTTTTTTATCATTTCTTGATTTTTTTTATTCTCTTTTGGTAGAGTATTTGCTCTAAGTTGCTACTTTTAGAATGATTACTCTAATTGTCAACAACTAACTGGTTCGATTTGTGTTCGTATGAGCGATGTTTAAATCTGGGTTCAACTCGGTTTATTGTTTTTGTTCTAAAAATAATTGAATGGTTAAAATTTTAAAAAATTGATATATTTTTATATAAAAACAAAGATTTTTTTAATAATTGTTGACCTTTATTGTTTTTTTTTTGTCATATTAATTTGAAATCTGAAATCCCATCAGTATGCTTATGATTCTTCTGGATTTATGAGTAGGCTACTGGCAAGGTTCGCGATTAACGTTGTGGATGTTGTTAGGAGTCTATTCCTACAATCTGGAGGATCTATATGCAATGGTTTAAAAATTTAAAAATTATTACAAAAATTCTGTTGATTGCTTTAATCAGCTCAGTGGCTCTTTCGGTTATCGGTTTTGTAGGCCTGAACAGCTCTTCAAAAATTAACAATATGTTGAATAGTATGTATGACAATAATCTTGTTCCTATTGAGACTGTTTGTGCAGCCAATATATATGGTGTGTATGTCGACAGGAGCCTGTATGATCATATAATTGCAACGAATCAAAGTGATATGGAGGGCATTGAAAAACAAATAGCAGATAACGAAAAAGTAATGATAGATAAAATGGATATTTATCGAAAAACAAATCTTACAGAAAAAGAAAAAGAGCTGATTTCAAAATTTGATGCATCATACCCCGAATATAAAAAATCATATGAGAAGGTTCTTGAATATTCAAGAGAATTAAATACAAATGAAGCAATGCGACTTCTCAATAGTGAAACCTCTGCCAAGTTTAAAGTTGTAGATGACCTGCTTACCGAACTTGTTTCCACAAACAGAGAGCTTGCAAAAGTCAGTTATGATGAAAGTGACAATATTGTCGCTGAAATTAGATATATATTGATTTTATCAATTATTTCTGCTATTGCTCTGGTCACTATTCTTGTAATGTATATTGCAAGAGTGATCAGCAGTCCTTTAAAAAAGAGTGTAAGCATTATTTCAGCAGTCGCAGATGGGGACCTGACCAGACAAATTGATGTGCATCAAAAAGATGAAATAGGAATAATTGTTGATTCAGTAAACAGTATGACAAAAAATTTATCTGAAATGATAAGTAAAATATTATCGCATACTGAAAATGTTGCCAGTGCTGCAACCCAGTTAAGTGCAACAGCCCAGAGTTTGAGCCAGGGAACCAATGAACAGGCAGCAAGTGTTGAAGAGACCAGTGCCTCTCTGGAGCAAATGTCAGCAAGTATCAATCAAAATAGTGAAAATGCCAAAGTAACAAGAGGAATGGCGAATAAATCATCAAAAGAGGCACAAGATGGCGGAAATGCAGTCGTTCAGACGGTTGAAGCGATGCGTCAAATTTCGGACAAGATAACCATGGTAGAAGACATCTCTTATAATACTAATTTATTGGCCTTAAACGCTGCGATTGAAGCTGCCCGTGCAGGGGAGCATGGAAAGGGGTTTGCAGTAGTTGCATCTGAGGTAAGAAAGCTTGCTGAAAGATCTCAGGTGGCAGCCCAGGAAATCAGCTCTCTTGCGGTTAATAGTGTTCAGATTGCAGAAAAAGCAGGTGGATTGATTTCTGCGATTGTACCGAGTATTAAAAAAACATCAGATCTTGTCGAAGAGATTTCAGCAGCCTCTGACCAGCAGGCTACAGGTGTAAATCAGATAAATAATGCGATGACGCAGCTTGACAAAGTTACAGCTTCTAATGCCTCAGGAGCTGAGGAGTTGGCTGCAACAGCTGAGGAACTCAGCGGTTCTGTAGAGTCATTGAAAGAACTTGTAAGGTTTTTTAAGGTAGATCATGTTGATAAAATTATTCGAAAAAATACTCATTCATCGAATAATGAAAGCACAAGAAACCAGATATCAGATAAAAAAGCATTTAAAAATAACACTGAATCACAAAAGTATATAAATAATGAACAAGTCACGGTAAAACATGTAGATACAGGGAGTCATACAGCTGGAAATATAGAATCTGGCAGGGATTCAAGTTCGATAAAAAAAAGTACAGGCTTGAGCGCAAACGAAAAGGACTTTGAAAAATTTTAAATATCAGTAAATTTAAATGCCCAAAACATTTTTACAGATTTGAAATTATCAGGCAAGTATAAATTCAATTCTGAAATATCATATAGATAAAATGCTGATTACCAAAATAATTAATTAAGGTATTTAAATTGCTTTATAATTTTTTAATTGAATAAAAAATTTAAAAATAAAATAAAGCAATGATATTTTTAAAAAATGTCGTCTTAACTTTTGTTGCTGAAAAAGCAAAAATCAAAAGGGGATTAAATTTTATGAAATATCGTGTAAATAAAAGTTACTGGATCAAGCTGTTTGTATTCTTTTTTTTCGTGGCAAATATCTACTCATCAGGTAAAGGTGCCACCTGGAGTTATAACGGTAATACGGGCCCATCAAAGTGGGGTTCTCTCTCCTCTGAATATGCACTCTGCAAAAATGGAAAAAATCAGTCACCAATAAATATTAACCAGAGTAGCACTTCAGATGCGAAAAAACTGGAACTTGATTACAAAGATGATAATATTGATTTAATAAATAATGGCCATACGCTTCAGGCAAATATTAAAAATGAAAGCATCGTTAGAATTAATTCAGAAGAGTATAGACTGGTTCAATTTCATTTTCATACACCATCTGAAAATCAGATAGATGGCAAAGTGTATCCTTTGGAGATTCACCTCGTTCATAAAAACAAAAACGGGGGATTGGCTGTAATTGGTGTAATGTTTGAAGAGGGTAAAGAAAACAGTGTATTAAATAGTCTGCTTGATGGCGCTCCTGCGAAAGCCGGTGAAACATATACCTCAGGAAAAATGGTAATTAACCCATCCGGAATTCTTCCTTCAGACGGAAGCTATTATCATTTCAATGGGTCGCTGACAACGCCTCCCTGTTCAGAAGGGGTAGAGTGGTTTGTCTTAAAATCAGCTTCTACTATTTCTAAATCCCAGATAGCAGCTTTTTTAAAAATGTTTGGTGCAAATGCCCGGCCAGTACAGCCGTTAAATAATCGAATTATAACCGAAGTGAAAGGCTCAGTACTAATCAATGCGGATCAATCAAGATCCTCGTTGCAGAATGAGACACTGGGCAACTCTGAAAATAATGTTTCTTTATCGAAAGATGATTCATTTTTTTCCATGAAATATGTTATGGGAAGTATAGCAGGACTCATAATTCTGGGAATATTAATTTTATTCATCCGAAATATTTTTTTAAAATGGTTTATGAATTATAAAATTATGGTAAAAATATTGTCGGGATTTATCTTGATCGCTCTTTTGGGAGTAGTCATTGGTGCAGTCGGAATCAGAGGTCTTTTGATAGTATCAGAGGCAAATAAAACCATGTATGAAAAAATGGCTCTGCCTCTGGGGCAGCTTGGACATATCTCCACATATTTTCAGAGGATCAGAATTAATTTAAGAGATTATTTGATCGCAAAAGATAATCAGGAAAGATTGGAAGCATGGAACACAATAGTTGAGCTGAGAGGTAAAATTAAAACCATTAGTGAGGATTTTGAAAAAACAATATTGACAGAAAAAGGTAAAGAAGAGTTTAAAAAATTCCAGGAATCGAGAGTGAAATATGGTGAAATCATTGAAGAGGTTAAAAACCTGGTGGAAGAAGGTAAAATTCTTGAGGCCGAAAATCTGGTTCATGGAAGAGGAAAGGAGGCGGCAGCTCATGAGCAAAAACTGATTGATGCTTTAATGGAATCCAAAATTGAGGTTGCACGTAATACTGCTGAAGAAGATGAAAAAATAGCCCAAACCAGCGATCTTGTAATGCTGGTCACCATTGTAATTTCTTTTATATTATCTTTATTGATAGGCGTTTTTATTGCCAGGTTGATAACGGGCTCCATTAACCAGGCTTTAGCAAGTGTAAATTTAATTGCCCATGGGGATCTTTCCAGCAGAAGTGAGGTTAAAAGCAGCGATGAACTCGGTACTATGATGTCTTCTTTGAATGATATGAGCAATAGTCTAACCGATATTATCGGAAAAATATTATCTCATACCGAGAACGTTGCCAGTGCTGCTGGTCAGCTGAGTGCAACTGCGCAAACCATGAGCCAGGGTACGAATGAGCAGGCAGCAAGCGTAGAAGAGACAAGCGCTTCCCTTGAGCAGATGTCGGCAAGTATTAACCAGAATGCTGAAAACTCAAAAGTTACCAGTTCCATAGCCGGTAAATCCTCGAATGATGCTGAGCAGGGTGGAGATGCAGTAAACAAAACAGTGGAAGCGATGAAAAAAATATCTGAAAAAATCAGCATGGTAGAAGATATTTCATATAACACCAATCTTCTTGCATTGAATGCAGCCATTGAGGCAGCACGGGCCGGAGAGCATGGAAAAGGATTTGCTGTTGTGGCCAGCGAGGTACGAAAGCTTGCCGAGCGTTCACAGGTTGCCGCCCAGGAGATAAGTTCCCTTGCGTCACAAAGTGTAACCATTGCAGAAAATGCAGGAGCACTGATCTCTGCAATTGTTCCTGGAATTAAAAAAACTTCTGACCTGGTTGAAGAGATATCGGCAGCATCTGAGCAGCAGGCTACAGGTGTAAGTCAGATTAACAATGCCATGAGCCAGCTTGACAAGGTGACCGCCTCAAATGCATCAGGTGCAGAGGAACTGGCAGCGACAGCTGAAGAGTTGAGCGGCTCTGTTGAATCTCTTAAAGAGTTGATCTCTTTTTTTAATGTAGGCAAGGTTGATTTGAACAGTCACAACTCATTTAATGAAAATGATGGAGACTATTCCCGAAAAACAAATAATATCAGAAATGAAGATGAAATGAAAATTGATAGCCAGCACGTAAATAATAGTGATGTTGCGTATAAACCTATGAAAAAAATGGTAGAATCAAAACCAGCAGGGGCAAAAGATTTTGAAAAATTTTAACGATTCAAAATCTGCTTATGAGTGACTGGGATTTCCATCTGTATCTGGTGTTTGATATTCATCGCCAGATCTACGCAATAAATTGTAAATATATCTGGAAAGCCTACCGGATATTCAAGGAGGATACGCTCAGAATATCCTCCCTTTTAAACATCGAGATGGAAGAGTTGAACATGGATGAGCTCTACGAAATAACTTTTTTACCCCAAAAAACAGGCATAGAAAAAAAACATGATTTTTCGACGGTTCTTCTTCTGAACCAGGAAAGCATTCAAGAGGAATTCGAAAATATACTTCAAAACAAAACAGTAGGTATCGTGGCAGATTATGTAAGGCAGCTGCTGCAGATAGCTCCCGATGACCAGTATATTCACCCGCCAGAAAAAGATAAAAATATGTTTGAGCCTTTTGTTAAAGGTTATGCCGATGTAACTGTTCCTGGAAAAGCAACAGTCACAGTGAAAATACTCGATATGAAAAAAATTCTTGAGTCAGGAGTCATCAAGCCCTATAAAGTTCAGAATTGATTCTGTGAATTAAAAAATATGGCCGCTTTTGAACGCCTGAGTTTTCTGCGTTTCGAATCGCATGGTTTTTTGCAGCGCCCTGATTGTTCAGGGCTAAACCATTTTTATTGAGCCTGGTTCAGAATAATAAGAGCTGCCTCAGATGGATATATATGGCGAACAGGTGGACCCCATGTTCCTGTTCCGGCATGAATATAAATCTGAAAATTATTAACCTTTTGAAGTCCGTATGAGAAACCATTGAAAATACGATCAGTAATGTATCTGAAAGGAAAGAATTGTCCGGCATGTGTGTGACCCGATAGCTGCAGGTCTATTCCGATTGATTGCGCATAGGTAAAATTTGTATCAGGATTTGTATAGGCGCTCTGCTGCATTTCGGCAATACTTTTATGCGCAACTGCGATCTCTGTCGGAACATGATATAGTAATACAGAGGGCATGGTTTTTTTATACAAGGGGTCTTTATCAATCTGGTAAATTCCTTCCGTTGCAAAATTGTTTTTACTGAAATCAGGAAACTTTACACCGATAAGTAATAGTCCGTCAAGATTTACCATTTTATTTTCCAGAGGAATGATTCCTGATTGTTTTACAATATCAATGGACTTTTCATAACCACTATATATTTCATGGTTTCCACTGGTAAAATAAATTCCGTAGGGGATTTTCTGGGCAGTGAGGGTAGACAACCCCTCTATGAATTGAATATTTTTATCCGAGCTGCCGTCAAACAGATCACCTGTAATGACTACAACATCTGGTTTAGTCTCTACAATAATATTTTTTATTTTCTCAATTTTTCCCTCTCCCCACGAACCTCCCAGATGCAGATCCGAAATTTGCAATATTTTTTTTCCTCTCCAGTTTTCAGGTAGTGCATTCAGTTGAACAGGAACAGTTGTAATTTTTACCTGATAAGCAAGATAGACTCCGTAGAGAGTAAAGCAAAGAGTGCCCACCATGAGAGTTATGGAAATCTTCTGATAGATCTTTTCTGCTATCTGGTGGTTAAATAAATTTAATAAGAAACGAACTATCCATATCAGAGTAAAAAAAGATGCAAGATAAATTGAGTAAACAAACCAGACACCGGCAGAGGCTGCCAGTACTCTTGAAAAAATATTATTGAACAGGTGGTTTATTGCAGTAAAGATAATAAAACTTAAAGCCAGAAAAATCAGAACACCCTTTAATAAATTTAGCTTTATCTTTATTCGAACAAGCTTTAAAAGTGAATAGTAGATAATGATATGAATCGATCCGAAAACAAAAAGTGTTGTTAAAATAAATTTAAAAAATTGAATATGCATTTAAATTTCTACCTTTTCCTTTTCAAATTTAGCCAGTATCATATAGAGAACGGGAACTACAAAGAGAGAAAATGACATAGAAAAGAAAATTCCTCCCATAACTGTTGCAGCCAGGGGCATGCGGGTTTCATATCCTGAACCTATCGGTAAAAGCTGGGGAAGTGCAGCAAAGATTGTTGTGATCGATGTCATTAATATAGGTCTCAGGCGCAGAGGTGCTCCTGATAGAACGGCATCTATCAGGTTTTTCTTTTGTTCTATTTTGCTATGTTGAAGGCTGTAGGTTTTTTTGTCGATTTTTTTAGCTGTTTTATTTTCGCTGTTTTTTTCTATCTGGTTTTTTCTTGCGCCTTCCTGTTGGTTTATCCGTTGTTTTTCTCTTTGCTGGTTGATAAATTCAACGATCAATATAGAATTTTTTGTCACCAGACCAGATAGTAAAACAATACCGATCAGGCTGAAGAGATTTATGGATAAGCCTGTTGCAAACAGGGTAATGAGTGCACCAGCTATTCCAAAAGGAATGGCAATTAAAATCGTTACAGGGTGAATGAAACTGTTAAACTGTACGGCCATGGCAATGTAAGAGACTATGATACCCAGAACAAGTGCATACTGGAGACTTTCAAATGAAGATTGAAATCCCTTGCTGGTTCCACCACGTGATACGCTATAGCTTTCGGGCAAAAGCTCTCTAATGATTTTTTCTGAGGTTTGAATGGCAAAAGATTGTGATTTGCCTGATGCAACACGGGCAGTAATTGTTATGGCCCGTTGCCTGTTTACCCTGGAAAGTGCAGAGACGGTATTGCCTTTGGCTATTGTTGCAACTGCGGTAAGCGGAATTAGTTCTCCAAAACTGTTTCGAATCATTAAAGAGTGAAGATCTTTTTCTGATTGTCTCTGTTCGGGTTCAAGTTGAATTCTGATGTCGTAACGTTTTCCATCATTGGTAAATCGACCTTCGCGTACTCCCCCCATGGCGATAGCCACTGTATCGAGAATGGTAGAGACAGCTACACCATGCAGAGCCGCTTCATGTCGTCTGGGTGATACGGTTACCTGGGGCAAACCCTCCTGATAATCCATGTCTACACTTTCTACAAGCCCTGTATCTTCCATTTTTTGTATAGAAGTTTCAGCAACTCTTTTAAGTACACTCCAATCGGGGCCTCGAATAATCAGCTCAACGGGTGAGCTGCCTCTTGGGGTCAGTCCTCTTGAGGCAAAATCAAAAAGAGATACTCTTGACTTTATTAATGATGAAAGTTCTTTTTTGGTTTTATCCATCAGTGCTTTCTGGCTCAGATTTCTCTGGTCAGGAGGTTTAAGTGAAATAATATAACGAATCGTATTTACATCTCCCCCGCTGAACCCTCCGATTATGGCAAGATAATCTTTTATTTCTGGAACTGTTTTCAGATAATTTTCAATCTCGTCAGATTTTTTTTTCGTAAAGCTGATAGATGATGCAACGGGTAGTTTTACGGAGATCCCAAACTGGCTTTGATCCTGCTCGGGAACAAATTCTGCAGGAATAAATTTTAAAAGATAAAAAGAGGTTGATAAAAACAGGGCAGCGACGATTAAAACAATATATTTATGTTTCAGGGCAATATGCAGTTTTTCGGTGTAAAACTTTATTAATAACTGGTTCGTGCGGTTAATAAGTGCAATGATGGCCGGTTCTGTTTTACTCTTTACAAGTGTCCTTGAAGCACGCATGGGGGTCAGTGTAAGTGCATCAAGGGTAGAAAGAGCAACTGCAGAAGAGATAGTTATTCCAAACTGGTAAAAAAATTTTCCGATGACTCCTTCCATAAAAATTACCGGAACAAAAATAGATAGTAAAACAACGCTGGTAGCCAGTGCGGCAAAATAGACCTCTCTTGATCCATCGAGGGCTGCCTGAATTCTGTTTTTTCCGTTTTGAAAGTGGCGCACAATATTTTCTAGAACCATGATAGCATCATCTACGACAATGCCGATTGCGAGAGATAACCCAAGCAGAGTAAAAAGATTCATGGTAAAGCCACTGAAATAAAGTATCAGAAAAGTACCCATGACTGATGTAGGTATGGCAAGAAATATATTTAAAGTCGAGCTGAGACTTCCAAGAAAAAGATAGACAACAATGGTAGTTACAATTACAGAAAGCAACAGGGTAATTTGTGTATCAGTAACTGCATCTTTTGCAAAACGAACTCCATCGAAAACAGGAGCAATTTTCATGTCAGGGGGAAGCTCTTTTTGAATTTTTTTTATCTCTTCCAGTATATTGTTTCCTGTTTCAATGGCATTACTGTTGCGCTGCTTTTTAATTCCTATTGTTAATCCTGGTTTTCCGTTTATGGAGTTTATGCGGCGTATATCGTTTAAACCATCTTCAACTCTTGCGACATCTTTTATTTTTATCCGGGTATTTAAAATGGGTGCACCCCCGCGTCTGGTAATCAGAATCTCACCAATACCCTCCGGAGTTATTGCTTCACCAAGAAAGCGTATATTTGCCTCGGTTTCACTGTTCGTAAAAAATCCCATGGCAGATTCACCATGTTGCAGCAATACCGCAGACTGCACATCGAGAACGGTCAGTTCATTTTTTTTGAGTTTGAACTTGTCGAGATGTATGCGCAGACTTCGTTCGCTGGCACCTCCAATGATTACCTCACCCACGCCCGGTAAAAGTTTAAAACGGTCAAGTAACGTGTTTTCTGTATACACATACAGATCTTTCAGAGAGCGGTCACCGTTTATTCCAATCCAGAGAATGGGATTATCTTCAGGATTGCTTTTCATTAAGATGGGCGGATTTACTCCATAGGGAAGACGAACCTGGGAGAGAAAAGATTGTACCTCCTGCAGGGCCTCGTTTACATTTCGATCAAGGTTAAAGGAGAGGGTAATGTTGGCAGATCCCTGCTTGATAGTGGATTGAATTTCATTTATCCCTTCCACATTGATAATCTCTTTTTCTACCCGCTCTACAATTTCGGTCTCCATGATTTCTGGTGATGCACCCTCCCAGTTGATACTGATATTTAAAACTGGAAAATCAATATCAGGAAGGTAGCTGATTCCAAGACGGTTAAATGAAATTGCTCCAAAAACAATGGCTGTAAACATGATCATCCATGCAAAGACCGACCGTTTTATGGAAAGTTCAGGAAGTATCATAATGTCGCGATGATCTCCCCGATGCTTTTGTTCAGAGAAACTTCGAGTTCTACTCTCGCAAGATAATATCGATACTGCGACGAGACAAGCAGCGAGTAAATATCCTGCATTTCCATCAGAGCAGAGAGTACTTCAAGATTGGTAACCCTGCCATATTTATACTCTTCCTGAACCAGGGCATAACTTTTCTGGGCCATTTCGTAGGCACTTTTATAAGAGAGTGATTCATTATAGGCACTCAGGTATGCGTTATAATTGTTCATGATCTCATTTTTTGCTTTTTTTTGTACCAGTTCGTTATTTATTTTTGAGGATTGCACCCTTGACTGAAACTCTTTAACTTTGAAATAGTTTTTAAAACCTGAAAACAGGGGAAGGCTGGCTACTGCATTAATTGAAAAATTGCCCTGGTTGTAGGGCTGTATACGATTTATAGAGTTATTATCATTGATATAATAGTCGGCCTGTAAAAAAATAGAAGGTAAAAATTCTCCTTTTGCTTTCAACAGATTGTGCTCTTCCCGGGCAATAATCAGCAGGCTCGTTAAAGTATCAGGACGTTGTGCGACACGATGAAATAGGTCTGTCTGTTGCATGTCACTATTCATTTCACTGTTTATTCTTATTTCAGAAGGTGTTTTTTCAAGATGGGCAAGTAGCATTAAATGTTCTCCCTCTTTGTAGAGGGCAGCTTTGAGAGACTCTTTTTCTGCCTTCAAGCGTTCGAGTCTGGCCTTTGATGAGAGAACTTCGCTTTCGCTTGATTTTCCAAGAGAAACTCTTTTAGTTAAATAATGAATACGGTCGTTAGTTAAAGAAATACTGTTTTCTTTGATTTCAAGTTGAAGCCCAACCATTTTATAGTTATAAATCGATTTAACCGACTCAAGAAATATATTTTGAATCTCTTGCTGCAGAGTCAGCCGCGAAATTTGAATATTGTCTTTTGCAGCGAGCAGACCTGTATAGTCATTCAAGGCATTGATAACTGGTTGTTTGAGGCGTACATACAGAAGAGGCTGGTAAATTTGTTTTTTGTTGTAAAGAGGCTGGGTTGCATTTAGTGAAATCTCTGGCATGAAGGCCCCGTAACTTTGGTTCAGCTGGGCATTTTTTTCGTTTAAAACCTCCTGCTCTGACTGAATGGTCTCATAGTGCAGCAATATTTTATAGATGAGATCTCCCGGTTCACTCATCTGGTTTTCGTTGATTCTTTTTTGATAGCGATCTATCTGATCATTTGAGAATCCACTCAGCGATAGAATGAAACTGTTTTTCTGGGTTTCTGTTTTGTTTGAATTTTCTGCAAATACCAGGGTACTATGGAGTAAAAGAAAAGTTGCAAGCGCCTGGTAAAGTAACCTCATTAATGAAAACTAGCCTTTTTGAAGGTCGATCATGAACTCTTCCATTCGGTCTAATCCTGTGACAATCTGCTCCATAGATGTCGCATAACTGATTCTGAATCCATTGTCATAACCAAAAGCAGAACCCGACACTACAGCAACAAGTTTTTCTTTTAACAGAAGTGATGAAAATATTTTGCTGTAGCTTTTTTCTTCAGGATTATTTTTTATAGCCCGTTGAAAACCGTCAAATTGAATTGCCTTGCTGAAATCAGGAAATATATAAAAAGCGCCCTGCGGTTTAAAAACTTTCAGGCCGGCCATTGCCGACAATCGTGAATAAGCATAATCTCTTCTCTCTTTAAAAGATTTTTTCATGGTATCCACACAACCCTGATCACCTCTTAAAGCTTCCACCCCGCCATATTGTGCAAAAGAGACTGCATTAGATGTGCTCTGCCCCTGGAGCATAGTAACTGCATCGACAAGCTCCTGGCTGCGTGATGCAACGTATCCCAGACGCCACCCTGTCATAGAATAAGCTTTCGAAAGTCCGTTAACAATAATGGTGCGTGAAACAAGCTCTTTATCAAGCATGGCAATATTAAAAAACTCAAGGCCATCATAGAGCAGCTTTTCATAGATGTCGTCTGTGATGATCCAGATATCAGGGTATTTTTGTAAAACTGCCGCAAATGATTCAAGTTCGGTTTTTGAATAGGCCGCACCTGTGGGGTTTGAGGGAGAGTTGATAATAACTGCCTTTGTTTTTGGTGTAATGGCAGCCTTAAGCTGCTCAGCGTTCATTTTGAACTGCTTGTCAATTGAGGTTTCGATGATAACTGCCTTGCCGGTTGCCAGCATTACCATATCCTTGTAGCTTACCCAGTATGGGCCTGGTATGACTACCTCGTCACCAGGATTTAAAAGAGCCATAAAGATATTATATAAAACCTGCTTGCCACCCACACCCACGCAAACCTGTGCAGGGGTATAATCAAGGTTGTTTTCACGCTTGAGTTTTTCTGTGACTGCCTGGCGAAGAGCAGGGATACCCTGAACAGCTGTATATTTTGTATGTCCTTTTTTTATGGCATCTATGGCTGCATTTTTAATGTGATCGGGTGTATCAAAGTCAGGCTCTCCCGCACCAAAACCGACAACATCTTTGCCTTCAGATTTAAGCTGGTTGGCATAGGCGGTTATGGCAAGAGTAGGGCTCGGTTCAATAAGGTTTAATCTTTCAGCAAGGTTCTTCATGCCTCTCCATCAAGAATCTGCATGCATCGGCAAGTAAATTTTATATATTAAGGTTGTAGCGGACTCTTTTTTTTAAAATTTGACAGAGTAACAACATGAATTATTACATCGAAACGTACGGTTGCCAGATGAATGAGTATGACTCCCTGATTACAGAAAGTCTGCTTGATCAATCAAAGGCGGTAAAGGTGGCCTTGCCCGAAGAGGCCGATCTTATTTTAATCAACACCTGCTCTGTTCGTGAAAATGCCCATCAAAAGATTTTTAACCGTCTTCAGTCGATTGCCCATCTGCAGAAAAAAGGGGCGAAAATCGGTATTCTGGGCTGCATGGCGCAGAGTTTGGGCGATGATCTTTTAGATAAAAATCTGCCGCTGAATTTTGTGGTAGGTCCTGATTCTCTGCGAACCCTTGTAAAAACGATGGAGAGCGAGGCAGACTTAAAAGAAAAAAGTATTCATATTAAACTCTCTAAAACGGAGACATACGAAGATATCATTCCAACTATTGATCATCATCAGGGTATTAAAAAAGATATTCTCAGTGCCCATGTTGCCATTCAGCGCGGTTGCGATAAATTCTGCTCTTTTTGCATTGTTCCTTTTACCCGTGGCAGAGAGCGTTCGAGAGCTCCCGAATCGGTGATTAAAGAGATCAACCTTCTTGTGGAAAACGGTATTAAATCGATAGTTCTTCTGGGGCAAAATGTAAACTCATATCATCATGAAAATACCTCCTTTACCGCACTTGTTCAAATGATCCTGGAGCAGACCTTACTCGAACGGATATATTACACCTCACCCCATCCTAAAGACTTTCCCCTTGAGCTGATCAAACTTACCGCTGAAAATGAAAGGGTGGGTACCCAGATTCATATACCTCTGCAGTCAGGCAGCGACCGCATGCTTGAAAAGATGAAAAGAGAGTATACCTCGGCAGAATTTCTGCAGCTTGTAAAAAAATTCCGCAGCTCCATCGAGAACCTCTCTATAAGTACCGACGTGATTGTGGGCTTTTGCGGTGAGAGCGATGAGGATTACCAGCAGACGCTTGATGTTATGGAAGAGGCGCAGTTTGATTCTGCCTATATGTTTGCCTACTCGCCGCGTCCACACACCTACGCCTGGAACCATTATAGTGATGACATTACCCCCGAAGTAAAAAGCCAGAGGCTGCAAAAACTGATCGATCTTCAGCACCAGAGGGCGCTTGCCATAAATGAAGCTTACAGAGGAAAATCTTTTGAAGTGATGATTGAGACCATATCGCGCAAAGACAGCCATAGCCTTCAATCGGTAATGCGTAATGGAAAGAAGGTAATTGTACCTGTCGCAGAAAATATTCCTGTTGTTATGGACCGACTTCTCGGAAAAAGATTCGTCGTTGAAATTACCGGCGCAACCAGCCACTCATTGCGGGGTACAGGGTCAATAGATCATTTGACGTGACAACCGGTGGCGCACAACGTCTTGTCTTGTATTTTTTCATCATCATTATCATCGTCATCATCATAAACCAGAATTGTTTATCACAGCTTGTTCTCATTTAATTAACTTTAGCTTCACTTAACTTGATTTGATTTTCTCAGCTCAGAAAAAATCTATTTTTTTTTAATATCAGGTCGCCTTACATCGCATGAATTCCCGAGCGTTGCGAGCGCATTGTTTTTCGCAGGTCTGTAGATTAGATGCCTCATCAATTTTGACCTGTTAGAATATCTGCCCGCTGGTTTTTGCGATACGAGAAAATGAGAAATCTTCTATTAATTATAGGTAGCTGAGATATTAATACCCAAACCAAATAGCTTCAGGGAACCTGTCTTTTTATGGCTAATTTTTTCTGCCATATTTTGCCCATAATTGAAGTGAAAATTTAAGTTGCAACCGATGCCCCAATATTTTGAAACCAGTTGTTCCATACCAATTGATGTCCATAGACCAATACCATGCTTTGGTAGATACATTTCAGTAGTTGCTGTATTCAATGTATAATTTGTTTTATCTATCTTAAACATTGGTGACTCATAGTTTATACTGGCACTCAAATATTCTCTTATATTGGAATTATCTAATATGTTAACATTATAATTTATTCCGAAACCAACACCTAGTAATGCGAAACCACTTTCAATTGATCTTGGTTCTTGTGCAAACTTTGCTTTAAAACTATCGCTTACTATAAATTTATCAACCAGATATAAACTTGTATTTTTTTGAACTTTTAGACCTAAAGCAATGGAACCTTCCACTGCGGTGAAAAGATTTGGTATGTAATTACGAACATAAGTATCATTTTTAATGTTGTATTTTCCAAATGAATAACCAAGTTCATATCTGAAAAAGAATAAATTATCATCTTTATTGTTTTCTAATTTTTGTGAAATATTTGAATTTTCAAAATCGATGGACACAGTATTTGATATTATAGTTAAATAACTAAATATTGTTATTGTATAATATATTTTATAATAAAGCATATTTATTTACAAATGTTTGAGGCATCATCCGCAGTTTCGTAAATAGACTGATCCGAAATGTCATTTTTTGCAAAGCATTGATTATAAAAGCAGACATACTGATTATTATTATAATCAAAGCAATCAGCACATTCAGAATCCATTGTACAATATCGATTTTGAAATTTTTTGCAATAATGATCAGGATCTGTAAACCAGCTTCCATAATTCGTTGCACAGAGTTCACCATATGGACAATCCTCACTTTGTCTGCATTCTTGTATTGAATCTTCACATTGCAAACTAGCAAGAAAAATTAATAAAATCAATAAAAGTCTAAGCTTTTCTTTTGTCTGATTAAATATTCCCATATTTATATTTTAATCAAATAACTCATATAAGTCAAAAAATTTATAAAATTCAAGATATTGTCTTTTTTAAAGTAATTTGTAGTTTTCAACAGGAATGTAAGACTTTAAGGAAAATAATTTGAAATTTGTTTAAATCGTTGAAAAAAAGAAAGAATTTTTTATATTACTTTAGTGACTGAATATCGTTGTAGTTATTGTAAATAACAGGAAAAGCCTTGAACCTGGTGCTGTAAAACATTGCACCGCTTAGAGGTGCTACAGGGTTTGGAATCATATCAAACCAGGCAATCTGGTCAAGATTATAGTCAAACAGATAGAACATTGAAGTGCAATTTCTTAACCTGCCTGTTACACTGATTGCGTCATTTGTGAGAACCATTCCTGAAGCATCATATAAAAAAACACCGCTTTGAAAAAGAAAGGTAGTATTATATTTTGCCAAAAAATATGGCTGGGGATCATTTGTGTTGAAATTTTGAAGCTGACTCATGATATATAGGCCATCTATCATGGCTTTAAAGTCTGATATTGCAGTTACAGTTGCACCTGTTTCGACCTGTACCATGGGTATAAGATCACTATTCAGAAAAATACCACTATTGTCATAGTGGCAGAGGTAATATTGTGAATTATTTTGTGATAGTGTTATTAAGTGGTCACTATATTCTATTCTGGAAACATTTTGGCAGTTTACATTTGCAGGTGCCAGCGTGAAGAGGAGCGTTCCATCAATGTAACTTCTGCGACTTATGCCATTTAAATCAAGAATCCAGATCTCCTCAGGTTCGGCTGTTAAAGGGTTAAAAATTACGGCTATATCAATTGGTGTATTTAATTCGCCAGTGGTTCCTGCAAGATCGGCTGTATGCCATCCAAAGCTAACTCCATCATTGTATAATGCCCTGAATTTGCTGGGTTGATTGATAGTTGCATCAACCTCAATTTCAACCAACCTGTGGTATGAAGGATTTGCAAAAACAAGTGTTTTCGAGTTAGCAATTGCTGTTTTTAAACTTTTTAATTCAATTGCTTCCCGAAATTGATTATCATTATAACCAAATATTAATGGAGTATAACTTCTGGGTTTATAGGTATCTGGTGCTGAACCGGAATTTAACGTTGCGAAAATAGCAGTTGCTAGAAAAAAGAAGTTCAGGAAATTTTTATGGGTTTCGTTTACTTCTTCATCGCTAACCTTTTTTTTAAAAAAATAGAATGATAAAGGCATGATAACTAATGCAAGGAGGTCAGTTGGGTCAGACCAGATTTTAATGGAATAAATTTCACCGAATGAAAAAAGAGATTCAATAAAATCAGCTCCCGTATCGGATAATTTTAAAAAAGAAAAAAGTATCGCTGTCAAAAGATAAATAGCTGTAGCTCCTGTTGTTTTAAGATTTGCCAGATGAGATAAAAGTTGCGGAAAAAAGTAGAGACCACATATGTCGCTGAGTTTTCCTGTTACAAAAGCAGGAAGTAAATCTGAGTATTTTAACCATGTATCATTTAAAATGGTGACAAATACTGTGCTGATAAATAATATTTGGTACCTATTCAACATAAGGTTTACCTGATAAAAAATGGAATTTGTGGTGATGAGCATAGTAGCTCTCCCCCCTCAGAAAAACCCCATGTTGCCCAGAAATATCTGCCCGGGAGCAGAAAAAGAGGAGTTGTTTGTTCAATTCCATTGATTACTGTGTTGAAATCTGACATTTGTGTTACCATCTGGCTTGTTAGATTGTTTACATTAATATACAATAAGGCTACACCTGTATAGTTCCAGTTGGTAATGGAACCATTTGATACAAGAATTTTATCATTGGTGATTGCAAGAACCTGAGTAAGAACAGTGAGATTGGTACCTATACCATTTTCATGTACACACTGGTCATACTTAAAAACAATTGTAGAAGAGGTTTTTACCGTGTCATATGTTGGTGAATATATTGTGATAGGAGTAGATTTTGAGAAAAGTGGTCCTTGGTTTTTTTCTTCTGTTGTAGTAATAATATTTTCAGGTGGTGGTGGGGCTACATTGCTGACACATGTCGCAGCATTATGATTCAATATTAATAAAAAAAATAAATATTTAAATATTTTTGAGATCATAATTAATAAATGTTAAACATTATCTGTGGTGACGAATAAGACAAATTTCCTGCAGCGTCAAATCCTAATATAACAAAATAATACCTGCCGGATGGAAATGGAAATGGGTTGGTCGTTATCAGACCATTGTTCATTAAGTAAAAGTCAGATGGCAGAAGGTAACCTGGGTTTCCTGTTGAAATAATACTGTTTGCTGCGGCTACAGCAAAAGCAATATTGGTAATGTTTGTTCCATCATTTATTAAAGGTGTTGTTGAAACCAAAATCTGAAAATATGGAAAATCAGTGATAGCAGAGTTGAAGTGTAAACCAGCCAAGGTGTAGTATAGGCCCTCTTCAGGGGTTGCTACTTCAATTCCATGTGTATTTTCCCAGAATGGTGGAGGTCCCTTGTAAACTGCATTTTTATTTTGAAAACTATTTGCATCTGATGCGATTGTACATGTCATTTCAAAAAATACAATACAGAAAACAAGCATGCGAAAGATGTTATCAGTTCGATGTTTATTTCCTGTTATGCAGCTACGGTTCATTATATTTTGTATCAGGTGTGTCATAATAGAAATAAGTTGTCATTTTGACCACGGAAATGGCTTAGTATTCTCCATGTTACTGGGAATGAAAATTGAAAATCCAGCTTTTAAAATAAACGTTTCTGTCTGAATATAAGCAGCGTTAAATTTTTTTACCCCAAATTGATTAAATTCACCGTTATATGACTTAATAGGGTCAGAGGGGAAGTAGCTTCCTTTAATATAGATACCAAAAATTGATATAGGAAAAATATTAATATATAAATGGGCACCAGGTTGAAACAGATCAGTATGAATAAAATAGGGAGGAATAGATTCATCTACAAAATCTACCGGATTTAATAGTTTATCGGAAATGATTCTGTATCCAGCAGAAATAGAAGGTGTAAGAGTGAGATATCTCGGAAGGATATTCAGCAGATAGCCTGTTTCAATCGAGAATACAAGGTTATGATATTTTCTTCTTTCGAAATTGGTGCTGTTAAAAATTTTTAAAGGATGATTTCTGTACATTGCCCATGAGGTAATATCAGAGCGGATTAAAATTTTTTTTATATTAAAATCAGCCATCATTTGTATTCCCGTAAAATTTTTTGTTAATTTTAGCTGTTCATTGTTTAACAATCCGGAATATAGAGAACCGCCCATTGAGCCTCTGAATGTGATAAGCGAAGCAAGTCTGGCTTCATGGTTTACATTTTCATTGTGCTTGAAATCTATTTCATTATTATAATTAATGTAGTAATCTTTCATTGCCTCAATACGATGAACTCCAGGGTTAATCGGGTACTCTATGATAGGAGATTCACCTATGAAATTGCCATCGATATAGATATCGCAAAAATAAGGATTACTTGTCAGATTGAGATAGGCACTTCTTGTGCCCAGAATTTCGGCAGCCATCATATCAGAGGAGGACTCCAGAGATTTTAGTAATTTAATAGCCTTCCCTTTGAGGTTACCGACAAATCTGATTTCACCATTAGCGATTTTAGTCATGCGGTAATTCAATTCTATATCATCTTTAATTACTTTGTAATTTCCGGTTATTATATATTCAGCCTGCACTTGTTTTCCAATTTGAATATCTTGCGCTGGTTCCAGCCCGTTTTTTGAAAGATTCATTTCATTAAGTACCTTATCAATGTTTGGTAATTCTGAAATTTTTATATCTTTTTCTTTTTTTAATCTTGCTTCGATAATCGTGGGGAACTTTTCTGCAAAAAAATCTGAATCTATTTTGTTGTCAGACAGATTTTGAAATTTTATAATTATGACTTGCGCCGCATTAAGGTTAAATGAAAACAACAGATAAAAAAAAGTAATTTTTGCAATTTTTTGCATTTTCATAGTACATTTGAGTCTGTTTGCTTATAGATGTTTTGTCAATTAAATTTTAGTCAGAATTTAATGTCGGTATAGTCTGAAAGTTATATTAGGGATTGTTTATATTGCAATTTTCTTAAAATATTCATGCATTTTGCCTGTGTAAAATAGAATAAATAATTTAATCGGTTAATTTAAATAAAAAGAGTAACTCATCTTCGCAACGATGTTGATCACTTTTTGTTTTTCGGGTATCAGGTAAAGATAGTCTACTCCGATGTTGAAAGTGATGGGTGTATTAACAAGGGTTGTCTCCATGAGTAATTCAGCTCCTGTTGAGATCTCTTCTTTGCCTTTCTTGTTTCCGGCGAATATAAATCCGTGGTCATAAATAATACCCAGGTTGATGAGGTTTACATATAATGTTGAAAATAAAATTTCCGTATCAGGATAAAAAAGAGGAGCGTAGTAGGTGAACAGAAAAGCTCCGTTACTGTCAAACTCTGGCAAGTAACCTCGCGGAGCGTTGTATTCAACAGTTCCAGCAACCTCAATCATTTTCTGGCTATAAACCCCCTGAAGCAAAAATATATGCCGGTAATAAAAGCCCGGAAAAATAATTTTCAGGGCATATACCATCTTGTTGCGGAGCGCTTCGGTTGAAGAGTGGTAGTAAAGCAGTGAAAAGTATTCCTGAAACATGGGTGAGTTTTGAAATATGTTCAGGTTACCTGATTTTTTTATACTCTGAGAAAATATGATCAGCGGTATAGTGCTGATTTCATCAGGCCAGGGGTTATTTGCAAGAGTGATATTGTATAATTTTTCGTATGAACCACCTGCTCCTGCTTCGAGATAGAAGCTCCAAAGCCCTTTTGTTATCAATGCCGGAGCAGCGGCGTAAACATAAGAGTAAAAGTAATTGAATTGAACATCGATTATCTGATTGTTTTCCTTGAGGGTTTCAGCACCTTTTCCGCCACCTGATTGAAAGTAAAACAGCGGGTACCAGCGTGAAAAAGCAAGAGAAGTTGCCCAATTTTCTTTTGATACAGAAGCATCAATAGTTAAAGTTTGAAGTTTGTCTGTAGACTGCACCCCAGGATTCATAAATTGAATATTTGCAGTGGCAGAGAGAGGATTCCAGATATACCAGCTGTGGGGGTAGACAAGATTTTTCAGATAGCTGTAATTATTTGATTCAAAATTGCTGGTTGAATCTGCATGAGTGGATTCAGCAGAATATTTATAAAGATCCTTCCCGGTTAAAGATGCGTAAAAAGGATATCTGTTTTTTTCTATCTGATTTGATATTTCCATTTTATTCAAGTTTTCTGGGTTTATGGTAAGTATATCGAAACCTTCTGCCGTATAAGATGAATAAACAAGCTGTTTTCCATTTTTTGCCAGTGAAGGAAAGTCTGCTCCGAACCTGTCGTTTGTAATCTGATACAATTTTCTGGTTTGAATATTATAAAGATAGATATCGTCTTTGCCGCTGTAGGTTGCATGAAAAAAAAGTTGTTCATTGTAAAGATCAGGATGAGAGAGGTCATTCATTTCAGCAGAAAAAAGTTCAGTCGTTGAGTTGTTTTCAGTGTCTATTAGAGAAATAACTCTATTATACTCTTTTTGAGATACAATCAGAATACTTTTATTGTCGAGGCTCCATTTTACCGATATGAGAATTCCCTGGTCTGTTAGTTCTATTTGCCTGAGAAATTTCAGATCAACAAGATCGTATATTTTAAGCAGGGTTTGTTCTGTCGGGCTGAATTCAATTACTGCAAGAAGATTATCGTTGCGACTAACTGCTGGAAAAAACAGGTTGTTTTGAGATTTCAGTGTTGTTTTATCGCCTTTTTTTATGTTGTAAATCTGGATAATAGAGCGTGTTTCATTCCATCTTAAATGGGGAACCATTTCATTCCATACGATAAAATGATCACCCGATGAGATAAATGTACTCTGTTGCGGAATTGTTCGGAGCACGGTTTCAGATCCATCGTTTTGAAGAGATACAAAAGATGGGTGATCGTTAACTCCTTTTTTAAGGCAAATAATATTATATTCGCTGCTGAATCGGGGGTGGGTATATGAGGTGTAGATACTTTTATCTTTGTTTAGTGATATATGCTGGTCGTAGTGGTTCATGTTTTTTTTATCTTCGCTTAACCAGAACCTTTTCAGGTATGTCATGGAGTCATAATACAGCGAGTTTACATTCAAGTCCATCGAGCTTTTTAATGAGCGGTTAAATATTCTCCAGGGCAGTAACGATCTGGAATAAAGGCGTTCAAAAAAAGTATTCCAGATATCGTTATGATATTTTTCTCTTGCGTATGAGACCATCAGGTATCCGAGCTCATAGTGGTTGATCAGCGGTTTTATATACGAGCCGTGATAGGCTTCAGAAAATGTGTACTGTTTATCGGACAATAAAAAAGCGCGTGTCATACGAAAAAATGAAGGAAGCCTTCCTCTTCCCATCCGGGTATAGCTGGTTTCTGTCCAGACAGAATCACCCTCTGAAAACCAGAGGGGTATAAACAGCCCCATAAATGCAGCTTTGCCGCTTTCTCCTCCCACGTAGTACCAGGCTCTCGCAAAGTTAAATTTGGTAATGGATTTGTCATAGGCGAAAATGGTGTTTTCCTGTATGTGATGGCGCAACTCATGAATCGCCAGCAGAGTATACCAGTCGGGGGCAAAAAAGGAACTGGAAAAGGGGGTGTGATAAAACCTTCCATTTTTGGGTGGAATCATGATATACCCGTTTGCAAAGCTGTTTCGGTTATCGAGAAAAATGGTCAGTGGTTCAACCTCAAGATTTTTATTTATAGAGAGATAGGGAAGGTCAGATTGAATAATATGGGCAACGATCCTGGCTCTGTTTTCATATTCCTGCGGATAGACAATTTTTATCTGAGAAACCTGAATCACCTTCCATTTTATAGAAGGGCGATCTTGTGCATGAACATTGTTATAGAGAGGAATTATTAGAAAAAAATATCCCCCTATCATGCTTCCCCATAAGAACGTTCTTGCTTTTTTAATACATAAATTCATATAAATAAAGAGTTTTTTATCATAGCAGTAAGCTGTTTGAAATGTTTAAATAATGGGCAGATTGTCAATTGCTATTCAAAGCGCCCGCCTTATTCTCTTTATAAGAGCGAGAAAAATGGCTTGCTGAGTCGCAAAATTTAATGTAAAAAATTTAACAAGCCCGTTCATTTCTTTAAGCAACATCGTTTAGATACTTCTGCTCTGTGAGTTTATGTGCTTTTTTTTATTTGGGTCTGTTGGGCAATAAATGGTAATATTCAACGAAGCACTTTTTCGAATGATTTTTTAAGTTTGCTTCGATTTTTTTCATCTGATCATTTAAAGTGGACGAAATTTGATTTCTTTAATATACATATGATCGGGTTCTTTAATCGTGCCTTTTCATTAAGAGAAGCAAAGTATATTCTGAGAGAGGAATTTCACAGAGTAGATCAGGACCCAAATATACATTGTAGAGAATATTTTTTATGGGAGATAATATGGAGTTACAAAAATCAAAAAAGTTTTTTATGGTATTTATAATCGGGTTGTTTGTTTTTTCTTCAAGTAATTGTGGAATAAATAATATACCCAAATATGATGAAGATGTCAAAGCAGCGTGGAGTCAGGTATTAAATCAGTATAAAAGAAGAGCCGATCTTGTTCCTAATCTGGTAAGTACAGTAAAGGGATACGCCACTCATGAGAAAGATGTTCTTGTAGGGGTGACAGAGGCGCGCTCACGTGTGGGCCAGATGCAGATTCCTGCAGATATTTTAACAAATAAACAGGCTTTTTCACAGTTTCAGGCTAATCAGTCGCACTTAAGCAGCGCGCTCTCACGGTTGATGGTTGTGGTGGAAAAGTATCCTGATCTGAAAGCAAACCAGAATTTTCTTGCTCTGCAATCAGAACTTGAGGGAACGGAAAATAGAATCAGTGTAGCCCGCCGTGATTACATTGAGGCTGTTAAACAATTTAATACAGAGATCCGTACGATACCCGGAAGATGGTGGGCTTCTCTTCTTTATAAAGGGGTAGAGGTGAAAGAGAATTTCACTATTACAGAAGAAGAACAGCAAACTCCCAAGGTTCAGTTTTAATTTTTTTTAAGAGTATCCGTAATTAATGGTTAAATTGGTTAAAGCAGTAATTTTTTCATTTGTCTTGATTTTTACAGGAAATTTGCCTGGTGAAGAGACTAATTTTCCTGAACTCACGGGAAGAGTCGTTGACAATGGAAATATTTTATCTCAGGAAGCCCGTAGAGCTGTCGAAGAAGTTCTTCGTATCCATGAAGAGAAGAGCTCTCAGCAGCTTGTGGTTGTTACAGTAAAATCCCTGGGTGGAAATGCAATCGAAGAGTATGGATACCAGTTAGGGCGAAAATGGGGAATTGGAGAAGCTAAAAAAAATAACGGTGCATTGCTGATTGTTGCACCTGCTGAAAAAAAAGTAAGAATTGAGGTGGGCTATGGCCTCGAACATATTCTGACTGATGCAGTAAGCAGAGTTATTATTGAAAGTGTAATTATTCCCCAATTCCGAAGGGGGAATTTTGAACAGGGGATTTTAAATGGAGCCCAGGCTATAGTTCAAACTCTCGCCCTGGATGAGGAGGGAGGTGCTCAGCAGGGCAGCTCTTTCAGAAAGAAGAGCTCTACAAATGGCTGGACCCCGGGAGTTTTGTTTTTAGTTCCTTTCGTTTTAATTTTCTTAGGTATTTCGAAAATATTTAAATGGCTGGCTCTGATCCCGGTCAGCGTGGTGCTATTTCTATTTTTTATTAAAATTATATCTTTCATTTTAGCTGTTGTTTTAATTGTGATTATTTTATTGTCTATTTTTTCCAGTCCATTATCGGGATCAGGTTTTGGTGGTCCATTCAGTGGTCCCTTTGGTGGTTCTTTTGGCGGTGGAGGGTTTTCTGGAGGCGGGTTCTCCGGAGGCGGGGGATCATTTGGGGGCGGTGGAGCCTCGGGAGGCTGGTAATGAAAAAAAAATATGATAAAACCCGTATTCAGGAGGCAGTACGTGCTGCTGAATTGAAAAGTTCGGGTGAATTTGTGACTGTAATTGCAAAAAAATCAGATAGCTATAACTACATTGCTCTTTTCTGGTCTGCGATTATTGCTTTAACAGCACCTCCCGCAGTGTATTTATTATTTCCGGCTATGGATTTTCACTATATTTACCTGATTCAGGTTGCAGCTTTTTTACTGGCTAATATTTTTTTTATGAATACTTCTCTTGTTATTTATTTAATTCCCCGTGATTTGAAACATCTCCGAGCGCGCAGATTGGCTAATGAATCTTTTTTTAACCAGGGAATTCATACAACAAAAGATCGCGCGGGTGTTTTGTTTTTTGCATCTCTTGCTGAAAAATATGTAGAAATTATTGCAGATAAGGGAATAAATGAGAAGGTTTCACCGGATATCTGGAACAAGATCGTCGATAAATTTATTGTTGATGTTCGTGCAGACGAGATTACCAGAGGCATGATTACGGCGATTGAAAGTTGCAGTAATATACTCGCAGAGCATTTCCCCCGTCACAAAAATGATGCAAATGAGCTTGGTGACAAGTTGATTGAACTTGATTAATCCTTACGCCTTGTTTTGTATAAAAGAATGACAATGAGCAGTATGATTAAAAAGTTAAAAAGATAGATTCCGGCAACAAGTCTGGGCTGGTCCCCAATACTCTGGGGAAGTTTTTTTATTACAGCGTAAAATGGAAAAAAAGAGATGACTCCTGTGCCAATAATTAATATTATTTTTATCAGAGGAGATTCTGGGTCCTGATTGTTTTTTATTTCAAGGAATTTTCGGGTAATTTTCTCAAGCATATTTAATCCATTAAATAATTTGCAAGCTTGGTGAAAATGAAAAATTTCTTATTTACAGCTGTTGTAATATATTGATTTGTAGAATCATATGATAGCATAGATTTATTTAAATGAAAACTCATAATAAAAAAAAAGAAAAAAATCATACTGGTTTGAATGGAAATACGGGCAAGATTCGGCCTGAGATTTTAAGTTTTTTAAAATCTCTCGCCATCTTTCAAAATGTTAAAAGCAACGCATTGTCTCTTCTTTATAAACATATCAGAGAGGTTTCTATTTCCAATCATGAATATGTATACCAGCGGGGAGATGTTTCAGATAATATTTACATTATTCGTTATGGTGAAGTGATGTTACGCCTGGGGCCATTAGGTGAAACAATTCGGTACCTCGGAAGCGGAGATGTCCTTTCTGAAAACAGTGTGTTAACAGGTTCCCCACACTCTGGCTCAGCCCAGGCTCTTCTTGATACCTTGTTGTATGAAATAAATGGAAAGCAGTTTTTAAAGATTGCAGAAAAAGAGCCTGAAATGATGAAAAATTTGTCACGGCTTATGAGTAGTCGTATGCTCGATTATATGGAGGGTACTGTATCTGGAAAATCACATGCCCGCAGGTTAATTTGTCATATCCCTCTTGAGCCAATCAGGGATTTTCATAAACATATGGAAGAGCTTGTTCACATTCAGGGACGCTCTTTTGAAAAAAATATTAAATTAATAAATATAAAAACCTTTGAGAATTTGTCTCAATCAGAATCGATTATCAAATTATCACAGATACGTCACGATTTTCCTGTGATTCACCTCTATTTTTCAGATCCGGTTTGTGCCTGCACCCTTGATCAGCTGGTAATTCAGTCTGATCAGATTGTGTTATGGCAAACAAGTCCTGAGGTTGAAATTGTGAATGGAGGCTACACTCCCCTGGATTGCCGGTTTCCTGGAAAGTCATGTTCCTATTGTATTGAAGAGTACTGGAGTAGTTGTGTACGGAACTTTGATGATAGAAGTGTGAAAATGGTTCTAAATGGAAAATCAATTCACAAGCAGTCTTATGGCGGAAAGAAAAAGATGTTTATCCGCATGGAAACACTTGCCCGTTATTTAATATCGAAAACAAGAGGTATTGCCCTTGGTGGTGGCGGTGCCAGGGCCCTTGCGCATGTAGGTGTATTGAAGATACTTGAAGAGCAGGGTATTCATATCGATTATGTATCAGGAAGTTCCTTTGGTGCAGTGATAGGTGCCCTTTATGCCAGGGGGGAGAATGTTACTTCTATTATCAGAATATTGAAAAAAAACTTCGGTGGCGTGCAACGTCCATTTTTTGATCCAACATTGCCTATTGTTTCATTTTATCGTGGCAAAAAAATGATTAAAATGTTAAAAAATACATTTGGCGATATGAGAATTGAGGAGCTGCAAATTCCTTTTGTAACATCGGCAGTGGATCTCCACAGTGGAAATGAAATTATATTTGATTCTGGTCCTCTATGGGAAGCTTTGACAGCATGTATGAGTCTTCCTGGTGTTTTTCCGCCTCTGATAATCGGGGAAAAGGCTTTGATTGATGGAGGAACCTTGAACAATGTACCTGATTCACTGATTCGAAAAAAAGGGGCAAATGTTATTATTTCGGTAAATGTATCTCCTCTGGAGGATTCTGGCCTTGTTAAATTGCTGGAAAATGGAAACGGTACCAGTCTACGTTCACTCGGCCGGCTATGGGATAATATAAAGCATCCTCCTATTCTGAAAATCATCGGAAGAGCTATTTCCCTTGAGGGACGAGAGCTTTTGAGGCTTAAACAGCAAAACATGGATTTTTTTGTCAGCCTTCAGTTATCAGAATACTCGATTTTTGATTTTAACAAGTTTACTGAGATAATCTCAGTGGGAGAGAATCAATTTAAACATTATTTGCCGGGGGTAAAAAAACTCTTTTTTTCTCCTAAAAAAGGATCGAAATGATTTATAATAAAGTGAAAAATTCCTTTAGTCTGACAAGCCCCTTTAATAAAATTGTTTTTTTAATACTCATATCTTTTTATACAAAAAATATTTTTGCAGGCGATTGGCCAATGTATAAAGGTAATTTATATTTTTCATCAAACAATGACGAGATACCTGCAAATGGTAATGATGTAAAGTGGATTTTCAGAGGTCAGTCACGAATGTTGAATCCAATTGTTTCGGACAATCTGGTTTACTCGATTGACCTAAAGAAAAATATTTATGCCCTTGATAAAGAAACTGGTGCAATTGTCTGGATGAAAAATATCCTCACAATCGGTGCAGATTTCAAATTTGGCTCAAAGGTGTCAGGAAAAGTCAAGTATCCACTGGTTTCTGGAAAGTATTTAATTCTTTCTGATGCCACCGCAATTTATTGTCTGAACAAAAATAATGGTGATATAATCTGGGCAAGAACTGCTCTTGTGGATCAGGATTATGGAAAAGCTGGAACTCCTGTACGTATAGATGGTATTTATGCTGATCCACTGATAGATCAATCCAGAATATATTATGGTACAAGAAACTTTTTTGCAGCAAGAGATCTGGCAACTGGAAATCTGATCTGGGAAAATAAGGATGTTAAAACTTATAGCGGATTTCCGGCGGTTTACGATAAATATATTTTGACCCAGTCTGTAGACTACTCAAATAAAATATATTATCTTTATTGTCTCGATTCTGCAACCGGAACTACTGTCTGGAAAAGAGAGGTTCCTGTATCTATTCAAATTTTTTCACCGATAGTTTACAAAGGTAAAATATTCATGCCTTCTGCCGATTCTGTCTATATTTATAATCTGGAAAGTGGGGACTCTATTGATAAAATAATTACAAATGGTGTAATAACGTCTCATCCTTCCTTCAGCGACAGGGAGATCCGGATTATAATAAACAATCATATCCTTGCCTCCTATGACAGCGAGGATTACCATTTTTTATATTCTATTGATCTGCCTGAAAAATCTTCTCCGGTTCTGGCGGTTGTCAGAGATCAATTGTATCTTGCATATTCGCAGGAAAGAGGTAAATTAAAAGATAAAATAAATGGTCGCTATATTGTTCTTGATGCGATTGAATCTGAAAATCAGAAAATTCTCTGGTCTTTTAAATCAAATTTTCCGGGGGGCACATCTGAGATCGCTCTGGAAAATGGTATTTTATATTTACCGTCAGGGGATCTTTTATATGCCCTTGGGGAAAAAGGCTCAGGTATAGAACAACACTGGGAAGAGATAATAAAAAAAAGTACGAATGAAAATGCAGAATCCAGTCAACCTTTTCCGGATAATCAGCGGATTGATGAGAACAAGAAAAAGGATTCTCCGGATAAGAAAGAGAATGGTTTTCATGAGATCGAATTAAATGTTTCAGCAGATGAAAAAAGTACACCGGAGAATAATTCTGTAGTAGTGGATGTCATGCAGGTTTTAGATGGCAAGTTGGCTTACCACAAGAAAGAAATATTAAGCAATGGAAAGGGTAAGATATCGATTCCCGATGGCGAGGGGGTTCAAATAATCGCATCTGATGCAACACACATGCCAGAAAAGGTTTTCATTAACGAAGAAAGCAGGGATATCTCTATTCAACTTCAGGAGATGGTAAAAGAGCAGGTGATCAAGATGGATGCAATTGTTTTTGAGTTGAATAAATATTATTTAAAAAAAGAGTCAATACCCATACTTGAGCAGGTCGTACGTGTAATGAAATCTCAATCAGATCTGAAACTGGAAATTAAAGGACATACAGATTCAACAGGTGGAAGTGAATATAATAAAAAATTGTCCAGAAAAAGAGCAGACTCTGTTGCTGAATTTCTGGTTAAAAACGGCATATCTCCGGAGCGGGTAACTTCGGAGGGGTACGGCTCTGATTTTCCTGTTGCTGATAACTCAAGCGAATCAGGACGATCAAAAAACAGGCGAACAGAATTTATTTTTCATTAATCAGAAAACGCAGGTATTTTCTGAACCTTCCAGATGTTTTCCATGTAAAAATATATTTTTAATATCTCCTGTCTGTTGCAAAATCAAACCTGTAAAAAGAAATGGTGATAACTGCCGTGAAAACAATCATAAGAGTTGTATCAATCAGCCAGATTAAAGGGCCTATTGCAAAGTAAAGTGATCTGATTCCCGTAATAAAATGTCGTGCCTGGCGTCTGATCTGCTCAAGTTGAAATTGAATATTTTCATCTCCCTGAAGGGCGGCAGAAGTTGTAAAATTCATATTGTACAAGATCCGTACCATAATTGTAAAATTGTAAGCAGAAAGTAAAAGCATGAATATTGTAGTAAATATTTTCAAAGCAGCCGGATATTCATGGAGGTAGAGCAGAAAGGTTTGAAAGTCAATTCCGCTTATGACATTCATGGATTGAACAAAAGTAATGCTAGAGGACAAGATGGATGCAATTCCACCAATCAAAAGCATATCAAGTGATACCAGAAATGTGCCGGTCATAATTAAATTGCGCAGTGTTTGAATGGCAATTATAGGTTGATTTTCTGCAATAATTTTTTTCAACCATAATTCACGGTAACCATTGATTATTGTTTCACGGGTCGTTCTATTGTATTTGTATGCTGCTAAGAAATAAAAGTATTGATATCCAAAAAAAGAGAGAATAAAAAATAAAAGAGCGGAGTAGTCATAAAGCTTCATATCTGAGAAAATGCATATATCGGAGACAAATTGCAAAGTAAAAAAAGTAATTAATATGGTCAAAGGGAAATATAGTTTTGTACAAACAGACCTGCTGAGATGACTTCAGGATTTTATTTTTTGGAATTGTTTCCTGCCGGTAAGAATTGTTACAGGCAGGAAATTTTAGTTGAATGGAAAGGTTGTGATTTGGTTATTTCGCTTCGCCTTCATGTTCATTGGCATGTTCTTTTTCAAGATTTTGCTCTTCAGTTTTTGAATCTGCTTTAAACTCAAGTTTCATATTGCAAATTTTGCATAAGGCAGGTTTAGTATCGGTAATTTCCGGATGCATTGGGCAATAATAGTAACCAGTTTGAACCTGTTTTACAACTGGTTTTTCTCCACAATTGGTTGTCATAAAAATGGACATAAGCGCAAGAATTAATATAGTATATTTCATTTGTATCTCTCCTTTTTAAGACACCTTAAATTAATATCATATAAGGTAAAGCCTATCTTTAAAATAGGTTGAAAATTCTATATTCAGTTTATTTGCTTAAAAGATGCGGGACATAAGCTTTATCTGTTCCCATGATATGTTCCAGCAACCATGTTTTTAAAAATGCAAGCAACTCATTCAGATGGGTTGAATCATACATATTATTTAGCTTTTGAAAAGATCCAATCTTCTCTACAAAGCTGTCATGCAGTGCTTTATGAGCCTTGTAGTCAGGATAGTTACTTTGAATAAATTTAACTTCCTCCGAAACAAAATGAAAATTAACATAGCGCATTAAGCTGTTATATATCTTTTTTATTTCCGTATATTCAGCTGAACCTCTGTTTATAGCCTCATGCAGGCTATTCATAATCTTTATCAATTCCATGTGTTGTTCGTCAATTTCAGTAATTCCTATTGAGTACTCTTTTTTCCATGTTATCCAGCTGTTTTGTTCCATCCCCATATTATCCTCATTATTTATTAAATGCCAGAAACAGGCAATATACGACACATGGTGTGTGTCGTAAAGAATTTTATAAAAAAATAATAATTATAAAGGTTATGCGCCTTTTGTTTTAAAAACGTTAGGTATTTAAATAAAGATTTATCATAAAATAGAAAATTATGAGCGTTAGTAGATTTTGTTTTTATTGATTACTTCTTTAAGTTTTTGAAAAGTATCAACAATTGTTAATTCCGGAAGATTGGACCTTAATATTTCCCCATAACTTTTTGTCTTCATTCTATTGTCCAGAATTGCAATAACGCCTTTGTCGGTTTCCGATCGGATTAATCTTCCAAAGGCCTGTTTCAGCATCATGCTGGCAAAAGGAAGAGAAAGTTTGTAAAATGATTTTTCATTTTTCTTCTCAAGAAGCGTTGATCTTCCCAGAAAAACAGGGTCATCGGGGGGAGTAAACATGAGTTTGGTTATAATCACCATTCGCAGATGGTTTCCGACAATATCAATTCCCTGCCAGTAACTGTTTGTACCCATTAAGATGCTGTTTTCCGTATTAATAAAGTTGTCTAGTGCCTCAGAGGCATTGGCGCTCTTCTGGATAAAAACAGGATAATTTATCTTGCTCTTGATCTCATTTCCGATTTTTTCCAGAAGGTAATACGATGTAAAAAGGACAAGGACTCCACCTTCAGAGAGCTTTATCAGTCTGCAGATCTCTTCTATGAGCCTGTTTTCGTACTCTTTTTTTTGAGCAGCATCAGCTTTCCAGTCAGGTTCATTTACATCAGATGCTATATATAGGGCTGCATTTTTTTTGTAATTAAACGGAGAGGGGTAGTAATCAAAAATGGTGTCGCTATCCATTTGGGGGCCGGGTACTTCCTGGACAAAGTTATTAAAGTAACCATTGCTGATTAATTCATTTTTGTCCTTAGCGCGATTGTTGTTAGGCCAATAACCCAGAGTTGCACTAGTCCAGACGGTTGTTTCTGTCAGATAGGGAGCAAGCTCTTCACCGAGGTTTAAATTACAGGCATTTAATGCCAGTTTGTTATTTTTTTTATCACCCCAATAGACATACTTTGCAAGGTTCATTTCACTGTAAGCATGAATCATGCGTGAGCTTCTTTCCATGGTCTTGAAGATTGAATTGATCTTGTTCAGTTCGGAAGAGTCTTCGGTTAATTCCATTAGATCTTTGCACTGCTTTAAAAGCCCCTCAATATTTTCCAGAAGATGTCGGCTGTCGATAGTAGCCTTTTGTTTTAAAACAGAACTTTTATTCTCTTCAAAAGAGAGATTCAATTCAACTTCCCATGCAGAAAAAAGTATATCCCATGCTAGTTCTGTGCTTTTCCATATTTCGTTCCACTCTTCTCTGGCCTCAGGCGGAAGTGACCCTGATGTTGTGCGATCGAACATTTTTTTCAGGTCACGTACCGTATCAATCGAGAATCTGTTTGTCAATATGGATTGTCCTGTTTTAGCAAATCCATGAGCCTCATCGAGAATTGCAGCTCCGTAAGGCGGCAGGCTCCGTTTGTCATTTATAAGATTATATAAAAAAAGGTGATGGTTGGCTACAATTATGCGGGCTTTGCTCCATCGTACTTTAAGTCTAAAATAGTTGCAGTTGTTAAAAAATATGCAGCGTGATGCAGGGCATCCTTCGGGATCCCGGTTTATTAAACTCCAGAATTCATTTGTATAAACAGCTTCACTTTCATACTGGTGGCCATCAGCTTTCCCTGCAATAATGGAATTACTCCAGATCTTATATTCTTCCAGCTCTTTTTTTCCGATGGTATGTTGAAAAGAGCCTGATTTGAATGAATCTTCATGGCGTAACTGGCAAAAGTAGTTGTTGCTCCCGAGAGCAAGTTCACTGGTTAAATCCTGATCCAAAATATTTTTTATGATGGGCAGATCTTTGTTTATCAGCTGAAGCTGAAGATTTTTTGTTTCGGTAGAGATGACCACTTTTTCGCCTGAAATATATGAGTAGGCAATCGCAGGAATAAGATAGGCAAAAGATTTTCCAATTCCGGTTCCGGCCTCAAATATATAATTTTGAGTTCCCAGAAGGTTTTTTAATATGGCTCTGGAAATATTTATCTGTTCCTGGCGTTTTTGATATCTTGAAAAATGGTTAGCCAGAATCTCATATGCGGTATCGATTATCTCATCAATCTTTTTGTTATTCAGGTTTTCAATATCCAGATTGGGTGTCCAGGGAGGAGGGGAATTCAAAAATTCGATTTGTTGATTATTTTGAAGCATATTTTGATTTGGTTATTTTAATGCCTTGTTAGCAAGAAAGTCTGCAATTTGATTTTTTTCTCTTGGAATATGTCTGAATGTAAATTGGCCGTTCTGCATTAAATTTTGAACTTTCTGGAAAAGTTTCTGAAGGTGCTCTTTTTTTATCTTGTATACGCCGGTAATTTGCCTTATTACAAGTTCAGAATCCATGAATATAGTCGCTTTTAGAATATTTTTTTCCATAAAGGTTTCCAGAAGCCTGATCAAAGCCATGTATTCTGCTTCATTATTTGTCTTTTTTCCGATTTTTTCACTTATTTCAAAAATGATCGATGCTGACTTTTCATGGTATTGGGTAAGGGTACAGTCTTCCGTTGTCATGCAGATAGCTCCAATTGAAGAGTCTCCGGGATTTCCCTTGGATGCACCGTCGGCGAAACCGAAATAATTTACAGTATGCATTTGTATTCCTGTTGGCTGATTTTTTTTATTTTAATATCGTTCAGACAATTTTTTTTTCTGAAAGAACACCGGGAATAAAAAGTGCAACCTTCTTTTATATCAGAAAGCTGAGGAACCTGGCCGGGTATCGGTTCAAGTGGTTTTCGTTTTCCGTTATGAAATGCCATTGAGGGAAGTGAGTTCAGGAGTCCGCGGGTGTAAGGATGTTTTTGACGTTTTAAAACCTGGGCGGTATTGCCCGTATCTATAACTTCTCCGGCGTACATGATTGCAATTCTGTTTGTGAGCATTTTTACAATTCCAAGATCATGGGTGATAAAAAGTACCGCCATTTTGTTTTTTTCACTAAGCTTTTGAATGAGATCAAGTATTTGAGCCTGAATCGTTACGTCGAGAGCTGTGGTAGGTTCGTCTGCAATCAGCAATTCGGGTGAGGCGGCAAGAGCCATGGCAATCATTGCCCTCTGGCGCATGCCTCCCGAAAGTTCAAAAGGATAACTGTCATAACGATGTTCAGCCATTGAAATTCCTACTTCATCAAGCAGGTGAATAGAGCGTTCTCTGGATTCTTTTTTAGACAATGATGTATGCGTCAGCAGTACTTCTGAAATCTGATATCCGATCGTAAGAACAGGATTTAATGCGCTCATGGGCTCCTGGAAAATCATCGATATTTTTGCGCCTCTGATTTTGTTCATTTCTGGTTCAGAAAGAGAGAGTAAATTGTTTCCTTTAAACAATATTTCCCCTTCTGTGATTTCTGCATTTGATTCCAGTAATCCAAGAATGGACAGGGCGGTGATAGTTTTTCCGGAACCGGATTCTCCGGCTACACCAACAATTTCTGATTCATTTATAGTAAGATTTATTCCTCGAAGGGCTTCAAATTTTTTATTTTCCTGTGCAAAACTCAGGTGCAGATTTTTTATTTCAATGATAGGGGTTTCTTTGTTTTTTGTCCTTGTTTTTTGCAACACTAAAGCAAAAAAATGAAAAGAGAGTTGCTGTAAAGCAAACAAATATTCTTTGCAAATTCTTCTATTGCCATAGAAGTCTGAATACTTTGCTTGCCCAGGCTTTCCAGCTGAGGTGAGGCCGAATTAATTCAGGAAGCTGTTTATATTCTATTTTTTCATAAAGTCCGGTCTGGGTATACTGTTGATATAAATTTGGATAATAACGTGTTTCGAGAGTAAGATCTCCTTTAAAAAGAAAAAGCATAGAATTTAATACTTTTCTTTCCTCACGGGAGAAAATATTCATTTGAGGTTCCATTTTTGCCCTGTAATAATGGCCTTTTAATACCATGATTTTTTTCCCATCAGGTGTATCTTCCGTAACAACGCTGGGAACAATCTCTAATTCATTGTTGATTATCATTTCATGAATTATTTCATTGAAAAAAACAGGTTGTGGGCTTCCCTCGATATGAAGATATTCAAGTTCTGTAATGGGGCGCGAATATTTTTGATAAAAATGGCCATCAGAATAGTAAAGGTGTTTACAAAGCGAAATTCTGTTTAATCGTTGTGCAGTTTGTGAGACAAAAAAGAGAATGGCTGCATGCAGTTTGGGCGCTTCCATTAACAGGCGATCGCCATCATCTGCTATTTTATTGATAAAGTTCTCGTTTGCTGTGTTCATATTTACATGTCGTCTTTATGTCATTATTAATTAAGTCCAATTACTTGTCTTTGCATTCTTACCAAAAAAGTTTAATATTAATGGAAGAAAAAACCTTTGAGGTTGTACAGCAAAAAAAATGTTATCTCATAGGCCAGGAGCATCCTTTAGTTTATACATCTGGATTGAAAAGTGATTCCTCTTATATCCGTTCAAAAATAGAGGTAATTCCAACAAGACGGGGTGGGGCAATAACTCTTCATAACCCCGGTCAACTGGTCGTTTATACCATTTTGCCTTTCGATGGTGTACCCTCTTTAAAAAAATATATTCGATTTCTTGAAAAAGTAATTATATCTCTTTTAAACAAGTATAATATCTCATCTTATCGTGATGAGCGCTATACGGGCGTCTGGACAACCAAAGGAAAAATTGCGTTTATTGGCCTGGGTTTAAAAAGAGGAGCCATTTATCACGGTATCTCCATTAATGTCTTTAATGATTTAACTCCTTATGAGGCAATTTTTAGCTGTGGACTCAATCTTCCTGTAACTAATATGGTTCAAATGGGTTTCTCTTCAGCACCTTTTCTTGAAGAGATATTTAACGACTTTTCAACTCTATTCAGAGAGGGTTTTGATAAAATGGATCTGGTTTAATTTTTATTTTTGAATTTTAGAATTGATATTTATATTTCAGAGATTTAGAAGCATCCAAAATTGCCCCTGAATAAATATTCAAGGGCAAAAATTCATTTTGGTTTTTAATGTTGTATTTTTAAACCACTTTTTCACGAAGTACTTCAGAAGTTTTTATTTTTCGAGTACCATTAAGAAAGCCATACCATTTATAGAGCATATCGATCAATGAAATCAATGCAAGAGTGCACATTAAAACCAATAGCCCGATATTGACTTTATAGGTAAAGGCTACGGCTGCCGAAATTTCTGGAGACATTGATTTATCTATAAATAATATGATTAAATGATAAGATGCAATAAATGTGGTTACATACATAAAAATCATCGGGATCGCAGTAATCCATGAGTATATTGCTTTTCGACTCTTGATGATTACTGTGGTTCCTATTCCGAAGGCGATGGCTGAAAGGAGCTGGTTTGCTACCCCGAACATGGGCCAAATTGTCGATACTTCACCTGTCCAGAGGGGGTAGGCCCACATTAAAACAACTATTGCGCTGCTGATAATAATTCCGGGAAGCCAGTTTGTTCTTCCCCAGGGTTTGCGGATATGTCCGCCGACCTCCTGTAATAAAAAACGGGCAACACGGGTTCCTGCATCAACCGTCGTTAAAATAAAAAGGGCTTCAAACATAAGGGCAAAGTTGTACCAGTAGGGCATTAGTGAACTCATTCCTGGAATTGCTGAAAGTATAGCAGCCATTCCGACTGCAAGAGAAACTGCTCCTCCCGGCCTTCCCTGAACATTTGTTTGCACAAGTTCAGAAAGTTCATTTATTCTAGATACAGGAAAACCCAGTGCGGCAAGTTGATCAAAGGTAAGTCGGGTGTTAATAGCAAAGTAATCACCAGGTATTAATATGGAGGCTGCAACAAGGGCGATCATGGCAACAAATCCCTCTGCAAGCATTGCTCCATATCCGATGAAGAGGAGGTCCGCTTCAGAGGAGATCATTTTGGGGGATGTTCCAGACGAGATAAGTGCATGAAATCCGCTGATTGCACCACAGGCAATGGTGATAAACATGAAAGGGTATACAGATCCAGGAATTATTGGGCCACCACCATGTATAAATTTTGTAACGGGGGGCATCTCGAGGGAGGGTGCGATAAATATTACACCAATTGCCAGTATGAAGATAGTGCCCACCTTCATGAAGGTACTGAGATAATCTCTCGGAGCAAGAAGCATCCAGACTGGTAAAACAGAGGCAATAAATCCGTAGAGAGCTATTCCAATAATAATGATATTTCTGGGTTGATTAAAAAAAGGTTCAAAGGGGGAGCCTGCAATAAACCGGCCAGAAAAGACTGCAAATAAAAGGAGTAATCCCCCAATGATACTTATGCTTTTTATTGCATGCGGGTTGATAAATTGCATGTAAATTCCCATACCCAGTGCAATGGGAATGGTAGCAAAAATTGTATAGGTACTCCAGGGACTTTCGGCCATTGCATTGACCACCGCCAGCCCAAGGCCTGCAAGAGCCACGATAATTATAAAAAAAATTGCAATGGATGCAGCAATTCCTCCTACAGGACCTACTTCATCTTTGGCAATCTGGGCAAGAGACTTGCCATCTCTTCTGACGGAGGCAACAAGAATAACGAGATCATGAACCGCACCACCCAAAACAGATCCGATTAAAATCCAGAGAAATCCGGGAAGAAAACCAAACTGAGCTGCAAGCATCGGACCGATCAAAGGGCCGGCACCTGCGATAGCAGCAAAATGGTGCCCAAATAATACCCATTTGTTTGTGGGATGATAATCCATCCCATCTTTCAGGCGATGAGCCGGAGTAATATATTTTGTATTTACAGATAATACTTTCGCGGCGATCCATGCTCCATATAGTCTGTAGGCGATTATGTAAATGGACGCAGTTGCGACCACGATCCATAGAGCATTTACCTTTTCAGCCGGATTTATAATGCCCGTAACAACAGCAAAGGAGATTGCTCCTATAACAGAAAACAGTATCAGAATCCATTTATTCATACATCCAGTATTTTAAACAAAACTGATTTGTAACGGCGAAAAAAAATAAATTTATAAAATATTGTGATCTTAGATTTGACATGGTAAAGAGAAGTTGCGAATGGACTGCATGAGCAATTCACATTCATCAACAAAAGCTATATTTTATGCATTTTCAGCAAACCTTGGAATTGCTATTGCAAAAGGGGTGGCGACTGTAATAACCGGATCAGGAAGTATGATGGCAGAGACAATTCACTCACTGGCAGATTGTATCAATCAACTTCTTCTTTTCTGGGGTTTAAAAAGAGCCCAGATTCCGCCTTCTAAAGAGTATCCTCTTGGTCACGGAAAGGTAATTTATTTCTGGAGTTTTATCGTGGCAATGCTGCTTTTTGGAATGGGCGGAATTTTTTCAATTTATGAAGGAATTCACAAACTGGTTGAAGCAAAACCTTTGACAACTCCCTATGTAGCCATCGCTGTATTAATTTCTTCGATTTTTCTTGAGTCTGGCAGTTTATTTGGAGCAGTTAAAGAGATTATAAAAGTAAAAAAAACGCAAACATTTTTTCAGTGGTTGTTTAAAAGCAGGAGTGCAGAATTAATTGTAGTTTTTGCTGAAGATGTTGCTGCGCTTTTAGGGTTATCTTTTGCACTTTTATTTTTACTCCTCGCTCTTTTTACAGGTAATCCGATTTATGATGCTTACGGTTCTATTTTTATCGGGGCGCTATTGATTGTGGTTTCTATTTTTATTGTCACAAGAATCAAGGCATTAATTATTGGACGAAGTGCAGATCCAGAAATAGTGGAATTTATTGAAAAGGAGGTTTCTGCCAATAAAAATATAGAGAAACTTTTAAAAGTAATTTCGGTTCAAATGGGACCGGATATTATGATATCTATTAAAATATTAATGAATGAGCGTTTAAAAATTAATGAGGCTTGTGTTGTTATAAATGAGTTTGAAAAAAAAATAAAAGCCAGATATCCAGAAATAAAATGGTCTTTTGTTGAACCTGATATTGCAGACTAATAATGGATCCAAAAGTTCGCTTCCCGGTAAGGGTTTATCTCTTGCTTGCACTAGCCATGGTAACATGGGGTGTCAGTTGGTCATCGGGCAAAGTAGTTTCTGTGTATACAACGCCAGAAATAATTATGTTCTGGCGGTTTTTAATTACATCACTTTTTATGATTCCTGCAGTGATTTTTTTTGATAGAAATTTTAAGGTTAATCGCCGGGCAGCTTTATATATTCTGGCAGGTGCGATTTTGCTGACATTTTATAACTACCTTTTTTTTCGGGGTCTGTTTTATGGTCTTGCCGGCCGGGGTGGAGTAATGGTTACGACTCTGAATCCATTAATCACCTTTTTTATCGCCACGTTTATTTTTACTCACAGGTTTAACAGACATGAAATTGCAGGGTTGTTATTGGGTCTCCTTGGTGGTTTGATAATGTTGAGATTAAATACTTTTTCTTTTACAGACCTTGTTGATAGTGGAAATTTATATTTTGTCAGTGCAGCTGTTGTCTGGGCATTTATGACAATTCTGAGTCAAAAATCCGGAAAGGATCTTTCAGCAATCAAATTTACATTTTATATTCACATGTTGTCTACCTTGATGAATTTTATTTTGATCTTTCGTGAACCATGGAGAGATGTCGTAGACTATGGTTCCATGTTCTGGTTTAATATTTTTTATATGGCTGTGATTGCTACATCATTTGGAACCACTATATATTTCATGGCTTCTTCCAAACTTGGATCAAAGAAATCAAGTTCCTTTATTTTTATTGTTCCTTCAAGCGCGTTAATGGCTGCAGTATTGTTTTTAAATGAAAAGCCGCATTGGACTCTTGTGTCAGGTGGAGTGATTTCGCTTGGAGCTGTATATCTGATAAATTACCAAAAAAAAATGAAGATTGCTCCTGTTTGAAATTATATGTGTTTGAAATCGCTTTCATGGATTTTTTAAAATCAAATACTCAAAGTGCAAAAATTAAATCAGATAGTTCGTAAACATTCTACTGGTTGCATTTCCATTGCTTTTTTGGCGGGCAAATAACTCGCAAGTGTTGAGGTTACGATAGAAATAAATACGATTATGATAAAATCAGAAAAGACCCAGGCAGATTTCATCATGGTTATCATTTCATTTCCATAACCTATCTGTAAATCGTTATTACTAAGATCACTATAGTCGAGACCAGTATTCACCATATAAATATTGATGAAAGCACCTGCAATGCAACCAACAATGGAACCCATCACACCAATAAGAAATCCTTCCAGAATAAAAAGGTTCCGAATTTCTTCTTTAATCATGCCCATTGCAAAAAGAGTACCGATTTCTTTTCTTTTTTCATAAATGGATATTAGAATAGAATTGATAACTCCAATCATCGCCATTGCCATGATTATAGCAACGATTACCATGTTTATTTTTTTTTCCATTTTCATTGCTTTGATAAAATCTGTGGCCATCTCTTGCCATGGTTTTATCTGAAAATCTGGTAAAACAGTTTTAATTACAGAAGCAAATTCTGCCGATTTTTCAATGTCAATGGTTTTTATTGTTATTTCGCTTGTTCCCGTCGTATTCAGATTTGATCGCATTAAATCAAGAGGTAGAAATATTTTGCCCTGATTGGAGAAGGGATCCGAAGAAAAAATAATTGCGCTGACATAGCTCTCCATTGAGCGAAAGCTCCCGTTCATATCTCGGAATGTTGCCCAGAAGCTATCTCCGACTTGAAGTTTCATATCGATCGCCAGCTCTCTTCCCAGTATGGCTCCCTTTTTGTCTAATTTACCTTCAATAATAAACCTTTCCAGAGAAAAAACTGTTGAGTCGCTTTTTGTATCAAAACCAGTCATTACAATGGGAAGAAGATCGTAACCGTTATCTATTTCAGCCACGTAGTTTATTCTTTCTGTTACTCCGGTGATAAAATCAAATTGTTGCAAAGTATTGATGATTTTCTTGTTTTGGGTAAAAATGTTTTCATTGCTATAGATGTTTTCTTCATCGAACCCTGCTTTTCTGATTTTAATATGTCCCGTATCAAACTCAACAAGATTATCATAGGAAGATTTATCCAGTCCGGCATACATTGCAGAAATGACGACATAAAGCATAACGCCAAATGCTAACGTTGTAATTGTTAGAATAGTACGCCTTTTGGAGCGTAGTATGTTTTTAAAGGCCAGAAGAAAAATATAGCTCATATTACATTCTCAATGCATCTGAAGGCAGGTACCTGCGTATATATCGGGCAGGAATCATGGATGCCATCACCGGTACAACACAGGCCATGGAGATTACAGCAAAAATGTCGATAACCGTCAGCTTGGGGTATATAACATACTCCATGGGCATATCGATTGAAGAGAGCATCCCTTCGAGATTTACTCCCGTAATCGATAACACAAATATAAAACCAAATCCAATCAATGCCCCGGGTAATCCACCTGCCATTCCAATAAATGCTCCTTCTGTGGTAAATGTCCAGAATAGTTCTTTTTCACTGAAGCCTAACGCTTTCATCGTGCCTATTTCCCGCATTCTTTCAAAAATAGCCATTGTCATAGTATTGATTATGACAAAGCAGGCAAGAAACAATATTGCCATTTCAATTATAAAATAGATCATTTTCCCAATTCCAATAAAAGCGTACATTCCACCCATCTGCTCTTTGTATGTGCGCGAAACTATTCCTTCCCCAAGCAGTGGTTTGATCTGGGCGCTGATTGAATCGCTCATCTTTTCATGTTCAGTAAAAACATAAATTTCAGTTATTCCCTCGGATATTTTCAGCAGTTTCCTGGCATCGATGAGATTTATAAAGAAAAAACGCGAATCAAGCGAGGTCATATTCATTTTAAATATGGCAGCAACTTTAAGTTTGATTCCATTTAAACCACCCATGCTGGTTTTCGTTGCCAGTAAAAGTTCATCACCCACTTTAATTTTTAATTTGGAGGCAAGTTTGTGACCAATGTAAATTCCATGCTCTTGTGTTTTCCCTTCAATAATTTTTCCAGGAAGATTAAAGCTGCTATTGTTGATATCAAGCCCCATTCCTACTGCCTGAAGAGTTGTTTCTTCTTTCCCTAGAAGAATTCCAAAACGAACCCGCTGTTCAATATTTTTTACTCCCTTAATTTTTTTAAACTGATCGATATAGTTTTCGGAATCGTAAATAATTTCATCTACCGGAAGAAATTTCTGACGATTTTCATACTCTTCTGTGGTAATGCGCACATGTGCAGTCTGGTATTTGATAAAACTTTCGACCATATTATCCATCATTCCGTTTACCCACCCATAGGCAACTCCGACGAGAAGTCCGGCGACAAAGACTGAAAGAGCACTAATGAGTGTTCTTTTTTTATTTCTTAAAAGGTTTCTATATGCAAATTTGGTAATCATAATATTCCCCCCTAAATGGTTCTCAGACAATCAACCGGCTGCATATCCATTACTTTTCTTGCAGGTATATAACTTGCAAGTGTGCTTGCTAGTGTCGACAGGGTAATGATCATAAAAAAATCCTGAAAGCTCCATACAGATTTAATTACCCCGATGATGGCAGCTCCCGATTGACTGGCAAACTGGTCTGAGATGCTTGAGTAGTCAATGCCATGATAAACGAAATATATATTTGCCAATGCTCCCACAAGCGAACCAATTATACTGCCGGCAAGTCCGATAAAAAGACCTTCCGCAATAAATAAATTTCTGACCTCGGAGTCTATCATTCCCATTGCTTTCAGGGTGCCGATTTCGCGACGTTTTTCATAAATAGAAATCAGTATAGTATTAACAATTCCCACCATGGCAATTGTCATAATTATAAAAAGAATAACATTACTGGCCTTTTTTTTCGTGTTGACTACACCTGAAAATTCATATGAAAGTTCCTGCCAGCTGTTTATGTCATAGCCAGAAATATTTTCTCTCAGGGATTGTGAGTATACAGATGCCTTGTCCAGATTGTCTGTTTTAATGGTGACTTCCGTTGCTCCTTGTGATCCCATAATATTTTTAACAATCTCCAGATCCAGAAATACTTTTTGAGAGTTGGTCATGGGATCAGCAGCAAAAAGGATTGCTGTTACTGGAACCTCAATGGAAACATAGGAACCATCCACATTTCGAAAAGTGATATAAAATATATCACCAAGGGAAAGGTTCATATTTTGAGCAAGCTCGATACCCATGATTGCCCCGCTTTTATCATATGTACCTTCGACAATAAATTTTTCAAGTGTAAAGACATCTTTATCTCTTTTAGAATCAAACCCTGTTACAACAACAGGGGTAACATCCATTCCATTATCAAGTTCCGCAAAAAAATGAAACCTTTCCGTGTATCCGGTAATAAAAGAATAGGTACTCAGTTTTTTGACAAGAGCTGTCGTATCTGAAATGATATTATCAGTGCTGTAAGGAATCTCTTCATTAAAGTCTGCTTTTCTGATTTTAATATGACCAGTATCAAATTCAATCAGGTTTTCAAATGAAGATTTATCCATGCCTGCATACATTCCTGATAAAATAATGTAAAAAACAACGCTGAAAGTCAGCATCATAAATGTAAGAATTGTTCGTCTCTTTGATCTTAAAATATTTTTTAATGCAATCGATAATATATATTTCATGATAAACCCCCTTGTTTTTATTTTTTCTTTTTTGCTCCGTTGGTAACATCCTCTGTGATTTTTCCATCGTGAATTTTTATCAACCGGCCAGCCTGTTCCATTACCATTTTATCATGAGTAGAAAAAAGAAAGGTGACTTCTTCCTGGTGATTTAACTCTTTCATCAAGCCGATAATATTTTCACCTGTTTTAGAGTCCAGGTTGGCCGTTGGTTCATCAGCTAAAATTATTTTAGGTTTTTTTATAAGAGCCCGTGCAATGGCAACTCTCTGTTGTTGTCCACCTGAAAGTTCAAGTGGATGCCTTTTAGAAAATCCTTCGAGACCAACTTTTTGAAGCATTTCATTAACCATATGGCTGATCTCTTCTGCTGAATGAACACGGAGCAACTTTAGAGGCATTTCGATATTTTCAGCAATTGTTAAAACGGGAAATAGGTTGTAGGTTTGAAAAATAAAACCAAAGCTTTGCTTTCGGATCTGTGCAAGTTCATTTGGTTTTTTTCCCATTATGTTTTCACCTTCGAGAATAATTTCACCGCTTTCTCCCCGGTCGAGACATCCTATACAGTTTAAAAGAGTTGTTTTCCCTGAACCCGATGGACCTGCAAATGCGGTAAACTCTCCTTTTTTAATATTGAGGGTTATATCTTTGAGAGCAGGAAAGTCGATTTTTCCGGTGTGGTAGCTCTTGTTTAATTTCTTAATTTCAAGTAACATATTTTTCTCCTTTTTGCTTTTTTCTTGCATCTATTGCTATTTCAAAATTTTCCCTCGACTCGTAAAAGTAGCGTAAATGAATTACGGGTATTGCTGAACTCATCGCTTGTTTTTCCTGTAAAAAATGGCAGTTGTACGTTAACGCTCAATCCTCCTGAGAGCAGAGTGGTTAAGGAAGGAATTACTGCGGTGCTTTGGTCAACAATATTGATAAAAACAGGCAGTTGAATATTCCAGAATTCATCTATTTGATAAACTCCTGAAAGCAAAATGTAATCACGCGCTTTGAGAAATGATTCTGCACTCATTTGGTAGTTGATTTTATTGCGAGCGCCTTTCTCATTATAATAGTAAAGCAGAGTAGTAGTAATTTTTCCACTATAAAAACTGTAGTCTATTCCTGCGTTGGCTTCGCTGTATTGAAATTTTATTTTATCATCTATATGGGCGGCATATGAACCTTGCACACCCAGAATCATGTCTCCTTTAAAAAAAAGTCCAGAGCGGTTATTGTTCCTGTCAGTATGAATCATTGCCATTCCGGCATCAATCGTTAAAAAGTGCAGCTGCAGTGATGTTCCATAAATGGGGTTATATCCTGCGACAGGTTCATATTTAAAGTTTTTTCCGGTTGCCGTGAACAGGTTAAAGTTGTTTAAGTTCCATGGCAGAGAATATTCAATACCTGAAAATCCCTCTCGTGCATACTGAAGGTCGCTAAATTGAAAACTTTTATCGAGTTCAAATGGGTTAAAGATTCCTGAATTTCCCGCGTTAATATACAATTTTCCAATAGTAAAGTCTCCAATAGATGAAAAGTACCGGAGGAATGCTCGCATGAGCTTTGCCTGGTTTTTGTCGTATTGGGCTTTTTGAATGCCCATTTTGTCGCCGCCTTCAAATCGATAAAGACGCATATCAGTATAAAAATTCCAGTCAATTCGCTTTCTCTCCAGAATTAATCTGGCCTCTAACAGGTTACTGAAATAATCTCGTTGTATTGTATTTTTATCGAAGCGTGCGTAGGTGGAATCATTTCTAAGCAGGCCTGAAAGAGTGATCGGTTGATTATATTCCTCAAGGCTTGTTGCTGATGAATCATTTTCTGGAAATGCTGTATCATTTTGAGTATCCAGATCATTTTCTTGAGCTGAGATCGATTTTAGATTTCCAATATATATAAAAAAAATAATTATGGAAAGCTTAATAATATATGTAATCTGTACCATAACCCCTCATTTTTAAAATATACTATCTTTTCAAATAACTTTTGCTGAAAACTCCTGGTGGAATTTTTACATCAAACTGCACAGAGATAAATTCAATTGTGGTTTTTGAATCTTTTCTTCTTAAATCCTTCATTATCATATATTGAGGAAGATACCGGTTATCTATTTTTTTAAAATTAAATTGTTCCAGTGTTTTGAGCAGACGTCCACCGCGGGCATGCATATCAATTTTGACCAGAACATATTTTTTTTTATCTACATAAATTATCTGTTTTTCATAAAGCGCTTCAGCTGTTTTTGCATTCAGTTCCACAACAAAACATTCCAGATTATTTACTGTCTGTGTTCCTGTTAGTTTGACATCATAACTCTTTTCGAGAGTCTCCTTGCGCATCATGTCTTCGTATGAGATATCGCTCCCCATCATTCCCTGGCGCAGCATATGTCCGGAAATTTTCATAACTTCATCTGCATCCGGAAAATAGATCCATAACTCATCATTTAATTTCAAATATTTTACTCCTTTGTCTTCCGGATTGGTAAACTCCATAAAAGAGTTATTCCCCATATCTTTTCCGTAGCCAAAGAATGACTTGATCATTTTTCTGTTTCCCTTTTCAACTATCATTCGCATCTGGAATTTTTCTGTTGAAAATTTTTGATTATTATCAACTTTTTTTATAATTTCCAGTCCTGTTTCACTCCATAGTGGAAACGCTGATAAGAAAATTGCGATTGCTACTATTTTTTTCATATCATCTCCTTAATTAAATAATTATTAATTTAAATTTATTAAATAATTCCATAAAATAATTAAATTTATACTTTTCAATCATCTTTTTTATTATACTCATAAGAGATGATCTCGTTGATAACAATTTTATATTTCTTCCATATCTATAGTAAATATAGTAAAGATAAAAAAGTTAACCATAAATTTGTAATTGATGCAAATTATCTTTTTGAATAATATACACTAATGTTTAACGTCTATAGTGGCGGCTAACCATTTTAAGAGTTTTTTTATCTTTGAGAGCCGAAGAGATATGGTAAAAATAAATCAGTTTAATTTATGTGCTTTTTTCAAGGAGGTCAAGTTTTCCGAGAATCTGGTTTGTGGTTTGGACATTGATGTGTACTTTTATTGCGATAAATATCATGAAATCTCCCTGAAATAACATATACATAAAAAGTACAATCATTAATAATAAAAAATCCAAAATTCACTATCCTGATAAATTTATTCCTCCTGTAATTTATTGTTTGTATTCATTACTGCCATATAATTATTTTTTTTAATATTTTTTAAAATTTTAAATTAAATTAAACTATTTCAGGGTCAGGCTTTTACTACACGGTTCCTTCCGGCTGTTTTGGCTGAATATAAGGCCTTGTCAACTCTTGATAAAATGGATTCAAGATTATCCTGGGCTTGTGACTGAGTGACTCCAATGCTGACGGTTATATGATGATGGGATATCATCTGTTCTGAAATCTCTTTTCTTATTTTTTCTGCCATTAAATATGCATCTTCCAGATTTGTCTCTTCTAAAATAATCATAAACTCTTCTCCTCCAACCCTTGCAACGATGTCACTTTTACGGGTAATGGTCTGAAAAACTTTTGAAAGTGCTATAAGAACATTATCTCCCTGGGCGTGGCCAAATTTATCATTAATATTTTTAAAGTGGTCACAATCTATCATGAGTAAAGAAAAATGGGTGCGATAACGCTCCTGCTTGTTTAACTCCTTTTCGCATAGCTCAATAAAAAATCTTCTATTGTAAAGGCCGGTCATACTGTCTATACGGGCGATATCAATCAACGTTTGCTCAAGTTTTTGTCTTTGAATAATTTCTTTTTCAAGTCGGTTGTTTATTCTTTTTTCATATTCCAGACTTGAAAAATTTTGTCTGAGAGAGTAATTCAGGTTTCTGTTGTAGATGATACCAAAAATATTCGTCAATAAAAATGCCATAAAGATTGTTTGCAGAGAAACCGGATCAAGGTTTCCAAAATGGAGGTGTGCATAAAATATTATGATTGTTCCCGAAATGGCTGTGGTCAATGAAAACAGGAATCGCTGTTGTAAAAATAGATAATAGACCATGATTGCAATCACCTCAGACATGGCGTAGATTACTGAGTGATTATTCATTTTGATTATTACAAAAGTCGTGTTTACGGTAATGGCGAGTGCAATGACAAACAATATGTAATGAAAAATGTAAGGATTTTTAATTCTTTTTACAAGGTATATAAAAAAAAGGACAATGCTTGAAATTGTCATACGAGAGACAAGTGATTCAACAAATTGTTCATTCCAACCGGATTTTACATAGTCAGGAATTAAAAATAAGAGAGTAGCGATTATGCCTATAAGCGCAGCATTGATAAAAAATTTTATCTGAGCCGGTAATATTGATTTTAAAAAAATTGTCTCAATACGTTTGTTGTTGAACTGGACAGTTAATTTGTTAATTTCGTTTACTTTTTTTTTCATTGATAATATAATCGATAATATATTTATTTTGATCCTATTTTTTTCGTTTGTCTGTTTTTAATGATGAGCTGTTTGACTGGTCGAAAAGCTTCTGATATTCCTCCATAAACAGTTGCTCCAGTTTTTCAATAGTGTTGAATGCATTTTCTCCTTTAAGAAGATGGGCGGATAAAAGGTCTGAGGCTGGTTCTAGTATTTTTTGCTTGTTTAACATGGGGTACGTTTGATTCAGACGTTTCATTGCAGCAATGACACTTTCCTTTTCTGGACGTGGTATTGCTGCGGGTCTGGAGATTTTTTGAGTACGTTTTTCCCCGTGTTTTTTATATAAAAATTCGGCAAATTCAAGCAGTGTCTCCTGGTATAGTGGGTCCAATGAAAAAAAGTAATCTGTCAGAAGCAGGGATTTTTTTTCATTTTTTTTCATGTTGTTTGCAACCATGGGCACGGCTTTAGTGATTGCAACAATAAAATTAAATTTTATTCAGGAATTTGTAAAACATGATACCTTAAAAAAGGGGAGGGTGTTGCTTAAAAAATGATTGTTCACCTATGAAGAATAAAACTCTTTGCAAAATAAAAAAAATGGATAATCTTCAAAAAGTTGCACAACTATTGACTGATAAAAAAAAGACTGTTCACATTATTGGTGGTGGGGGTGTCGGAATGAGCGCCCTTGCGATGGTTTTGCTTGCACAGGGTTACACGGTTTCTGCTTCAGATCAAAATGGTGGAACTTATCTCGATAAACTTCAAAGCATGGGAGCGAGAGTCTGGGTAGGCAGTAAACCTGAAAATATCGATAATACAGCAGTAGTTTTTTTTAGCAGTGCAATTCCTTCCACTGACCCTGAATATCGAAGTGTTTTAAGTCGGGGACAGGAGGTGTTCCACAGGCATCCACTATTAAGTTTTATTACCTCGCAGTATTTTACCATTGCGGTATCAGGAACCCATGGAAAAACTACAACTTCCGGTTGGGTTGCTTTTTTGCTGGAAAGGGCAGGTCTGGACCCTACTGCTATTATTGGCGGAACGCTTCATGACTGGGGTTCTAATGTAAAGATCGGCTCGGGAAAATACCAGGGGAAACCTCTGCTTGTCATTGAAGCAGACGAGTCAGATCGCAGCTTTTTGGATATACACACTTCAATTGCTATTGTAACCAATATGGAACTTGATCATGTAGATAACTATCGTGATGAAAGTTTGCTTATACAGCATTTTAATGAATTTATAGATAATACATTTACCCGTGGGGGAATTTTTTTGCCCACACTTGAAATCAGCAGGAATTATCTGGGGGTGGGAAAACTTTCTGCAAATGTTGAAAATATTTTAAAAAATATGGGTATAGATGAGGAAACTCATGATATAACCTTCAAGTCCCAGAGCCAGAAAATCAGTTTTCGAGTAGGTCTGCCAGGGGTTCATAATCTGCTCAATGGTTCGGCTGTTGTTATGGTAGCTCTCCTGATGGGAATTGATCATCGGGTAATTGCAGATAGTCTTCAAAACTATAAAGGGGTTGCAAGGCGAATGGAAGTAATATCTTCTATTCGCAATAGTAAGGGAGCAGTAGTGAAAATTATAGATGATTACGCTCACCATCCTACTGAAATCAGGGCGGTTTTAAAAACGCTTAAGGAAAAATGTAAAACGATAGTTCCGGTATGGGAGCCTCATCGGGTGTCGAGGTTTATACATTTTTACCAAGATTTTATCTCTGTTCTTGATGAGTATTTTAAAAACAGGTCAATATATCTTATGAATATTTATGATGCAGCTGGTGAAAAAAAGATGGACTCTTATACTCACTATCATAGTTTATGGAGCCATTGCACAGAGAATGCCATCGATATCCTTGGGGTTAAAAATATTGAGTCTATGGTAGATCAGGTGAGAGGCTATCAAAAAGATACTACTATTTTATTTTTAGGTGCCGGATTTTCATCATCACTGGCTCATGAGCTGAAAAATTATCTTGAGAAGGAGTTTGCTCCACTTGAAATTTAAAGAGTATGAGCTGAGCAAATTATCTGCTATAATGGAATGGGGACTGAAGAGGGAAATTCAATATTTTTTGTTGTCAAATGTAAAAAGATAAATCTTCATTGAGAAATAATAGTGAACAGAATTAAAATTGAGGAACTTCCCAAAGCCCCGGAAGAGTATAATCAGCAAGGGTACCAGAAATTAATATCTTTTTTACAATATCAGAATTTTCTTTATTATACATTGGATGATCCTTCAATTGATGATGCGGAATATGATCAGATGATGCAGATTTTAAAGAGGGTGGAAGAAATACACCCTGACTGGTTGGCAGTCGACTCTCCTTCTCACAAAGTCGGAGGAACAGTGCAAAAAAACTTTCCGGAAATCAAACATGATCCACCAATGATGAGTCTTGATAATATTACCTCTTTTAGTGAGCTTGAAGAATTTGAGCAGCGTTTAATAAAAGTGTTGCGTGAAAATGGAAGCGTAACAGAGCCACTAATTTATCATGGAGAATTAAAATTTGATGGTGTAGCTGTAGAGTTGGTATATGAAAAAGGTTACTTTTTGTCTGGTAGTACCCGCGGTGATGGGGTGCATGGTGAGGATGTAACTCATAATATCCGAACAGTAAAAAATGTTCCTTTAAAGCTGGTCATGGAGTATCCTCCTGATTATCTTTCGGTTCGTGGTGAAATTGTTATGCCGACAGACTCTTTTCTGGCCCTGAATGAAACTCTTGCTCTGGCAGGTAAAAAACAGTTTGCCAATCCGAGAAATGGCGCAGCCGGATCAATACGGCAGCAGGATTCAGGGGTTACCGCATCGAGAAATTTATATTTTTTCCCTTATGGAATCGGAAAAGTTGTGGAATCTGAACTTTCTGTAATAAAAAATCAAATGCCATTAAAACAAAGTGAAATATATGAGAAATATTTCAAAAATGCTGGTTTTCATTCTGCTGCTTTTACTATTACTGGGACCATATTCAAGATAGAAGAATTTTATAAAGAGATAGAATTAAAGCGTTCTGAGCTTGATTTTGATATTGATGGTATAGTACTAAAATGCGATAATATTGAGCTCTGGGAGAGGGCAGGATTTACAGCCAAATCACCCCGTTACGCAGTTGCCTATAAATTTAAAAGCAAATCGGCAGTAACCGAGTTGCTTGAAATCAGATACCAGGTCGGCAGAACAGGTATAATTACTCCGGTTGCTATTTTAAAGCCTGTTAATATTGGTGGGGTCGTAGTTCAGCGCGCTACGCTGCATAATATTCAGGAGATAAAACGTTTGATGGTTGCTCCTGGTGATATGGTAGAGGTGATTCGTGCGGGAGATGTCATACCCAAAATAGAGCGCAGCATTTCAAAAGCAGAGCATGCGAAACAGGTAGAGTTTCCTGATGTATGCATGGAGTGTGGGGAACCACTTGAACAGGAAGACATTTACATAAGATGCGTAAACAAAGAGTGTCCAGGAAAAAACAGGGCATATTTAAAGTTTTTTGTTTCTAAAAATGGTCTGGACATTGATGGCTTTGGCGAAGAGTGGGTTGATAAGTTGTATCAACATAAACTGATCAGAAATATTGATGACATTTTTTTACTGAATGAAGAGAAGTTGATGCAACTTGATGGAATGGGAAAAAAACTGGCTGCAAATATTCTGGGGGCTATAGAGGCACGAAAAAGTGTATCCTTTGAGGTGTTTTTAAGAAGCCTGGGGATATTAAATGTAGGTGCAAAGGTGGCAGATATTTTAGCAGAAAATTTTCATTCATTGGAGGCATTGATATCTGCTAAGAAGGAAGATTTGGTTTCGATAAATGAAATCGGACCTGTAATTGCTGATTCAATTGTTTCTTATTTTGAAATGAGTGCAAACAGAAAAGTAATCAACCATCTTTTTGAAAGTGGATTTTCCATAGACTATCCCGAAGTGACAGGAAGCGAAAAACCTTTTGAAGGATTTACTTTTGTTTTTACAGGAACTCTGCATAATTTTTCCCGCGAAGTGGCCATGAATATTGTAAAAAAACTTGGTGGAAAAAGTTCCTCCTCTGTCAGCAGGAATACAACTTATCTTGTGTTTGGAGATGAACCAGGTTCTAAATATAAAAAAGCAGTTGAACTAGGAGTTGGGTTGCTAACAGAAGAGCAGTTTGCCGGGATGATCAAGAAATATGAATTTTAATTATAAAAAAGTATTACTTGTGGGAGCCGGTGGTAAAACCGGTGAGTGGTATGCAAGACTTCTGTTATCTGATGGATTTGAGGTATATCTTTTTGATTCAAAGGGTGATTCAGTACTTAAAGAAGATATAAAAAACAACAAGGCCTCTTTTATAGTATCAGCATTTGATTATGAAAACGGTAAAATTATCGATATTGTCGATTGTGTTACCTTGTCTCCGGGGGTTTCGTTGAAGCAACCCATTTTTCAGGAGGCTGCTCGTAAAAATAAATTTATTTTCAGTGAGCTTGAATATTGCTTTGAAAAACTAAACTGGCTAAGGTGGATAGCGGTAACCGGTACTGATGGAAAAAGTACCACAACCGCCATGATTGACCATCTTTTAAATCAAAATGGAGCAGGTAGTATTGCTGCGGGAAACTATGGTCTGCCGTTTTCAAGAATTTTGTTTGAGAAGGAGAATTATCAGAAATATAATTATATTGTTGCAGAATTGAGCAGTTACCAGCTGGAGCTGTCCAGGAATTTTTCTCCAGAAATTGGGATTTATTTAAATCTTGCACCAGATCATCTGGATCGATATAAAAGTGTAGAAGAGTATGGTTTGGTAAAGTGGAATATTATGCAAAAAATGCATAAGGGTAGTGTAATGATTATTAACACCCGCTTATTGCCAGATCAATCTCCTTACTGGAAAAAAGATCACCCGCTGATCTCCTTGAATTCGCATATAGATATTGTCCCGATAGATTGTAAAAACCTTTCTTCAGAAGGGTTTTACTGGAACAGTGAAGGGTTGTTATCCAGAAAAACGGAGCAAACCTTGTTGAAGAAAAAAGATCTTCTCGTTGCAGGAAATCATAACTATTGTAATGCTCTTTTTGCCATAGAAGCTGTGACTCATGCTCTTGCTGATATTTCAGAAGATGTTTTAGTGAGAGCTGTTCAAACATTTAAATCTCTCGGGCATCGATTTGAAACTGTGGCGTCTCATCAAAATATAACATATATTAATGATTCCAAGGCTACCACGATACAAGCGGCCCTTACGGCGATTCAAAATGTCGGGGATCCTTTTTATCTTTTTATGGGTGGGCGCTCCAAAGGTGAAGATTATGGTGAGTTGAGCGGGTTGCTTTCAGGCCGAGATGTGCATCTGTTTTTATATGGTGAAAACAGGAATGAGATCAGTGAAAAACTCTCAAAGGAGTTAAATAATATAAACGTAAATGAAAGTTTAAGTGAAGCAGTATCACAAGCTTTCATTTTGCAGGAAAGTGGTAAAAAAAAGCCACTTTTTTGGCTGCTCGCTCCTGCCTCTACCTCATGGGATCAATTTTCTTCTTTTGAGGAGAGAGGGGAGCACTTTAAAAAGTTGATTCTGGATCATTTGAAGATAACCGCCGTTAAGTAGTTTAATTTAACGGTTTTCATTTCAATAGATTGGTTTTCAAAGCGTATATTTCTTTTTAATAATTTTTAAAAACGGCGAAATCATGAAAAATCGATACTTCTGCTGAAACATTTTCGTGGACAATTCTTGTCATTGATTTGACATGGTGTTTAACTATTTTGATCTTGAATTACAATGGCAAAAATAAATATAAATAAAATGGACGGTACTCGTTATAAGGCACATGTGAAAGCTACTCAGGAAGAGTATACTGAGGCAGAAAAACAGGCTTTCCAATCGGTTCGTGAAAAGGTAAAACTCGATGGTTTTCGAAAAGGCAAGGTTCCGGAACACATAGTAAAACAAAAATATAAAGAAGATATTACAGACAAGGCGTTAAATAATCTTCTCCAGATTGTATCCCGTCAGATTATACAGGAGCTTGATCAGCCTCTATATCAGTTTGTAAATGTAAGTAAAATGGAACAGGAAAAAGGAGCTTATTCTTTCGATGTTTTATTTGATGTAAATCCAATTGTTGATCCAGGAAAGATGAAAGGTATCTATATTATGGAAGATACTGCTCTTATTTCGGATGAAGATATAGCAAAAGAGTTGAGAACAATTCAAAAGATGTTTGCGACCACGAATCTTAAAGATGAAGGTTCCACAGTCAGTGCGGGAGATCTTGTAACCATCACGCAGGAAAAGTGGTTTCAAGGTACACCTGTAGAAAGCTCTGAAAACGGGATACAGGTGATCGTTGGAGAAAATCAGTTTAATAAAGAAGCAGAAGATGAAATTATAAATAAAGCATGCAAAGTTGGTGATGAGATTAAAATTCAAAAGAGTGAACCCTTTGTAGATAATGGTGGAAAAGAAGAGACCAGGGTATATGATCTGATAATAAAAGTTCATGCAATTTATTCTGTGTTATTACCTGATCTTAATGATGAGCTGGCTCAAAAATATGATTCTGATATAAAAACGATGGCAGATTTGAAAAAATATCTGCACTCAATGTTACTGAAAAGATTTTCGAGAAAAAATATTTCTACTGAAATTAGCCGGGTTATTGACGAAATTGCTGCGGTGGCAAAAGTCAGTGTTCCTGAAAATTACTATCAAGAAAAATTTGCTGAATATCTGCATGAGCATCAGGATTATTTTCGAAATGCAACAGCAGAGGACAAAGTCAAGCTAGAACCCGTTTTTGAGAAGGATCATCAAAAACGGCTGGTATATGATTATTTTCTAAAAAAATCTCTCTCTAAATCAAATGTTGATGACCATCGGGCAGCTTTTTTTGAATATCTGGACAGCTCTTTTGATAAGAGAAGCCAATCCATGGTTAAAGAGATGTATGATGCAATGGCTGAAAAAAAATCTCTTTACAGAGATGCACTCTATATTCTCGATGGATTCATGAAAAATTTTCACTCTCATTTAATGGGAATTTACTTTAAAAGTGAAGGCATGGTGAAAAAGAACAAAAAAGTTGCTTATTCAGAATATTTTGCAGAAAAACAGGGGTAAAGGTGAAATTAAAAGTATCAATAGTAGTTATAGCAGTAGTTTTAGGTGTTGGGTTTCTTGTAATTTCCTCATCAGGTAAGGATGCACACCCTCATTTTCAACTAAAAGAGTTTTATGAAGTTTTGAAAAGCAATCCTCAAAAGCTGGACAATCTTTTCATGACTATCTATGGTAATGTTAAGGAGGGTTCCATTGTAAAGAAGGGGATTCAGGCAAATTTTATTGTAGAAAAAGATGGTTTAGAGCTTCCTGTTTTTGCAACGGGAAAAAATTTACTTCCGGATATGTTTAAAGACGGAGCCATATTAAGTATGGATGGTGTTTACAATCGACAGTTGAATCAATTTGAGGCAGATAAGGTTTTGGCTAAGTGCGCTTCAAAGTATGAGTCGGCTGCTATGCCGGCCAATATGGGAAAGTAAGGTAATAAAGATGGCAATAGCAGGTTCATTATTAATGGTGTTATCAATGGGAACAGGACTCGTTTCCCTACTTTCTGGAATTTGGGGAATCTGGAAAAGAGATAAAGAGTATTTGGTGTTGAGTCGGCAAACCCTCTATCTTCACTTTATAATTATCTCCTTTTCTCTTCTTTCATTAACATATTTACTTGTAAATGCTGACTTTTCCATAGCCTATGTGACCAATCATGTAAATAATGCATTGCCAGTTTTTTACAGAGTAACATCCATATGGGCAGGGCAGGCCGGGTCGATGCTTTTTTGGAACTTTTTACTGATTTTGTTTTCTGTTATAGCCGTTTTACATATTCAAAAAGAAGAGCCAGTTTTAGTTCCTTATATAATTGTTATTTTAATGGGTATCAGTTTGTTTTTTTCCATTATGGGGAATTTTTCAGATACATCTGATCCATTCCGTGTATTTCATGCCGGCGAGCGCATTATGACCTCTAATGATGGCAGAGGTTTGAATCCATTGCTGCAACACTGGGCAATGGTGATACATCCTCCCGTACTTTATTTTGGTTATGTCTCATTTGCGATTCCATATGCAATTGCAATGGCGTCTTTGATGACGGGGCGCATAAATTTAAAGTGGACACGTCTTGTAAGGCGCTGGACACTTTTTTCATGGTTTTCTCTCGGGGCCGGAATTATGTTGGGCTCCAAATGGGCTTATGAAGAGCTGGGTTGGGGAGGATATTGGGCATGGGATGCAGTTGAAAATGCTTCGTTAATGCCCTGGTTGACAGGAACTGCATTTTTACACTCTATTCTGGTTCAGGAAAAACGAGGTATGCTGAAAGTATGGAATATGGTTTTAGTAACCATATCTTTTTTAATGTGTATATTTGGAACTTTTTTAACCAGGTCAGGTGTTGTAAACTCGGTTCATGCCTTTGCAAACTCTACGCTGGGTCCTTTTTTTGTAGTCTTTATGATTCTGATTGTATTGTTCAGTACTTATTACATAATTACGAGGTTATCTGAATTGAAATCTGACCGTCCAATTAACTCTTTTTTAAGCCGTGAAGCAGGCTTTTTGTTTAATAATGTATTGTTTGTCGTGATGCTTTTTACGCTTATCTGGGGAACTATGTATCCTGCGTTTACAGAATATTTTTTAAAAGAAAAAGTCTCAGTAACAGCAATCTGGTTCAATAAATTTATGGTACCACTTGGTTTGCTACTCATGTTTTTGACCGGGGCAGGTCCATTGCTGGCATGGAGAAAAACAGCAGGAAAGACATTGCTTAAAAACTTTAGATTGCCGTTGACAGTTTTATTTGTTGTTTTTTTTGCTTATTTTGGAATAAGATACTTTTATTTTCATTATACTTCGCTTGAGGAGCTAAAATTAATGGCTGGAATTTCGTTTGCATTGAGTGCATTTGTTATTTCAGGGGTCGTTGAGGAGTTTTTACAGACTACCAGAGCCAGGATATCTGTAACCAAAGAAAGCTTTTTTGCTGGATTTCTAATGATATTCTTTCAGAATAAAAGAAGATATCTGGGATATGCTGTGCATCTCGGGCTAGCAGTAATGTTCGTGGGTTTTACCGGAAAAGCGTTTACGACGGAAACAAAACTTGTTCTTGGAAAGGGTGAGGCGGAAAGTTTTCAGGGTTATCTGATTGAAGTGGCTGACTATGAGCAAAAATCCTTTCCAGAAAACAAAAATGCTGCACCTCTTTATACGAGCAAAATTGTTCATGTTAATGTCTATAAAGATGATCATTTGATAAATTCTGGAAAAACCGAAATCAGAAGTTACCCTTTATATAACCTGAGTAACGGAAAGTATGATGATGTTCAGGATACATCAGAACCTGCAATTATGAGTGGGCTTTATGAAGATGTATATGTACAGTTTGGCGGTATTGATGAGGGACGAATAATTATTCAGGTCTGGATCAATCCACTAGTGAACTGGGTATGGGCAGGATTCATTGGCTATACACTGGTTCTTGTGCTTCTCCTGGTTCCTTTTGGTGAAAAAAGGGTAATAGCCTTTTTTGGTAAAAAATATAATACTTCAGTTGTAATGCAGGGAAGTTGAAAACAGGAACTTAAATTGAAATTGTTTCAATAATGGTACCTGTTCTGTCAATGGTCGGATAAAAGGGTGTTGCTTCTATTCCTGCTTCACCCATCATTTTTTTCAGATCCACATTATCAAGGCTGAAGGCCTCATCCCAGAAGGATAGAAGAGTGGTTCCTGCACCTGATAAATAGGCAGCTAAAGCTCCCTTTTCCATCCAGTAATTAAATGTATCCACCATTCCGGGTATAAGTGATGATCTTTGGGTTTGATGGATTTTATCCTGAATTGCTTTTTTAAATAGATCGCTGTCTCCAGCATGCCAGACTTTTTTGGTTAACAGCCATGTCATCAATGCAGTTCTTGAACTCTGGTAGGCAATGGTAGCGATGTGGTGACTCTGGCTGATAACTTTGCGCGCATCTTTGGTTGCCAGAGTTATATGAGGTATGATTCCAGCAAGTTGAACTGGAGCTTCCACAGGTAAAAGAACGGGTGTATATAAATTGAGTTTATCATCGTAAATAGATAAAACCCATCCTCCATAGAGGGCAGGTGCGATATTGTCCGGGTGTCCTTCCATTTGAACCGCAAGCTGGAATATCTCATTAATATGAAAAGAGGTGTTTTTAAAATGTCTGATATATTCATTGGCGGCAAGCATTCCGGCAAGGATTGAAGTGGAAGAAGAGCCTAATCCTCTTGAAAGTGGAATTTCGATATTTACAGATAGTTTTATTTGTGGAATATCAAGATTTAACTGTTGAAAAATACTGCAGAAGCTTTTATAAAAATAATTATTTTGCGGGTTAGAAAGAATTTGATCAAGATCTGCATTTGTGGTAGATTTTACCAGTGGGCTATAAGAAAATGAAAACTCTGGCTTCTCTTTGCCTTCACCTGTAATCTCGCAGGAAAATGTATTGTAAAGATTAAGGGCCATACCCCATATGTCAAAACCAGGTCCAATATTGGCAGTTGTCGCCGGAACTTTTATTTTTAATAACATATGACCACTTTCGAATAGAAAAACTCATTTTCAAACATAATTGAATTTTTTTACTGGTCATCTTAATGAAATTATTTATCAGACTTTTTTCTTATTTATCTCCTTACAAAAAAAGGTTCATTATTGGAGTTGTGCTTTCTTTTTTTGCCTCCATTTTTAGTGGAACAACATTGACTGCTTTAAAGCCGATTTTTGATGTTCTTGGTGATAGTTCACAAAAGCCGTTTCAATTGGCTTTTTCGGACCATGAAATTTCTGTTTTATTCAACAGTTCAGAAAAAGAAAACCTGTTGCACCTTTTTCGGCAATCAGCTGTTTATAATTCTGTTCTTGAAAAGTTGATCTCAAGTGAAGAAAAGGGTGCTGTTCAAAATATTGATAATGGTATATTGTTTAAATTTTACAAGGCGAAGCTGATGGCAAATACCTTATTAATTAAATACAAGCCCTATGAGGTTTTAAAGTTAGTATGTTTCAGTGTTATGCCCTTATATTTATTGAAGTTGTTATCGGTTTTAGGAACTGTCTATTTTATTTCATCTGCCGGGTTAATGGCAATCAGGGATATGCGAAGAGAGTTGTATCAGAATTTAATGCGTCTGCCTTTGAATAATTTTGTACAGGAAAAATCAGGAGTCTGGATGAGCAGGGTTATTAATGATGTGACTATTGTATCGGATGCTGTTTCTAATGAGTTCAGGGTATCAATGAATAATATGTTTATTGTTATTACTCATGTTGCATTGCTGATCACCCTTGATTATAAGTTGCTGTTATTTTCCGTCGTCGGTGTTCCGATAGTATTATGGCCGGTAAACAGTATTGCCCGAAAAATAAAAAACATTACCTCAAGCGAGCAATCAAGGCTTGGGGAGATAAATGCCCATCTTCAAGAGGTAATTGGTGGCATTCGTGTAATTCGCGCCTTTAATATGGAGAATTATGAGTTAAGTCGTTTCAATAAAATTAACTATAGTTTATTTCGGGAGTCGTTTCGTTATCGTTATAATCATACCATTGGCCCGGCACTTGTTGAGTTAACTACATCATTTATAATTATAGGTCTTTTACTTTATGGGGGAAAGCAAATTCTGGGGGGCTATACAACTCCTGGAAGTTTTTTGACTTTTCTTTTTATTCTAATCGTGATAATGAGCCCGGTAAAACAATTAGCAACATGGTACAACTTAATTCATCGTACGATTGCTTCAGCGGAAAGAATTTTTGACCTAATCGACCGCGAGCCCGAATCAAAAGATCCTGAAAACCCTGTTCATCCGGAACCAGTAAAAGAATATATTGAGTATAAAAATGTAAGTTTCAGGTATCCTGGTGGAGAAAAAGATGTATTGAAAAAAATCTCGTTAAGAGTGCCCGTAGGTTCAAAGGTTGCTCTGGTAGGCCATTCAGGGGCAGGAAAGTCTACTTTTGTGGATCTTTTGTCTCGGTTTTATGACCCAAGTGAAGGAGCAATTTATTTTGATAATAATAATGTAAAAGATTACCGGATTAAGGATTTACGTGATAAGGTGGGCATTGTTACCCAGGAGATTATTTTGTTCAATGCAACGGTCAGGGAGAATATTTGCTACGGACGCAATGATGTGCCTCTGGAGGAGATTATAAGAGTTGCCCGGATGGCCTTTGCGCATGAATTTGTAGAGCAATTAAGTAACCAGTATGAAACCATTATTGGTGAAAGGGGCTTGTTGTTGTCAGGGGGGCAACGACAACGTCTTTCTATTGCGAGAGCATTACTGAAAAATCCTGAAATATTGATACTCGATGAAGCTACTTCTGCATTAGATACAACATCAGAACGGTTGGTTCAGAAGGCGCTTGAAAAGCTTATGCAAAATCGGACAACATTTGCCATTGCTCATCGCTTATCAACAATCTATCAATCCGATTTGATTGTCGTTTTCGACAAAGGAAGAATTGTTGAGACAGGCACACATGACGAACTTTTGAAACTGAGTGGAAAATATCGTGAACTGTATGATATACAGTTCCGTGAGTAGAATAAAGAGGGGAACAAGTCCCCTCTTTATTGATTTTGAATTATCTGATTCCGATTGCTTTTTTTGCTTTGATCCAGGTGCCAAATCTTCTTTCAATTAATTTTGATGAAATGTAAACATCATCAATGAAATTATATTTTTCATACATTTCTTTTGAAAAAATCTTGTCTTTCCCGGCTTTTGCTAAAAAGATATCAAAAACCTTTTTTACATGAGCCTTAATCTGGTCTTGAGATAATCCCCGACTTCGTCCGATAGGGATTTTTAATTCCCGAAGTAACTTGCTCCATGATCCAAATCTTTTTAAAACTACAGCCAGTGAAAATTTCATTCCAATTTTATTGTTATAGATTGTGAAATCTTTCATTCGAAATGTTTTTTCCTGACCCTTGTACTTTCCTTTTTTCTTTTCTCCAGCTAAGTAAGCCTTGTAAACTTTTTTTACATAATCGGCAATTTCTTCTTTGCTGAATTCTTTGTATTGACGGAAGCCTAATGGTATGGATGCTTTTTGCAGTGATAGATTCCACCCACCCAGTTTTTTAACATAGACATCAATATACATTTTAGAATTTTCATTAATTCTATTGTAATGACGTATGGTAAATCTTTTTGGGTCTCCACCACCTTTCAGAAATATTTGATATATTTGCTTCAGGTGCGCTAGTGCATCCTTTTCATCTAGTTTTCTCTTGGCTGGCATTTAACAATTCTCCACACATATTTTATCTGATCTTTTTTTCCCCATGCTGATAATTTTAGACGACACGACAAGTAGAATACATAATTTTTAAAATCTTTTTTGTACGAATTTGTAAAATAAAATTCATAATTTATAAATTTTCATATCTATTTGCCTTGTTTCGATTATTTAATTTTGAGAGTTTATAAATAAATTTTTCTTTTTATACAAGAAGCTAATTGCATATTTTCTGGTTTGGGAAAATAAATATGGTTTTTTTTTTGCATATTGCAGCTTGAAGCTCTGGATCATTTGAATTGTTCGTACTTAAGTAGCCACGGTTTTAAGTGCTTGACATTATGTTGCTCAGATAGATTATTGTAGATTGAGAGGAGAAGTGGCTAAGGCCGCTTTTTTTTTTGTATTAAATGAAATTTGAGATGAAAAGTTTGGAAAAAGTTATAACTGAAATCGCGTATCGGGAGCTTGAAGAGAATTTTGATATTTATGAGATTAAGATCGGGTTTTCAAAAAATGGTCTGAAAATTGGAATTTATCTTGATAATCTTCTTCATTCAACGGGTTCCCCCAATATATCGGATTGTGAAAAGTACGCAAGGAAACTGAATAGTGCTTTTGAGAATCTGGAAATGGATGGTGAGAAACTGGAAAATTATTTTCTTGAAGTCTCTTCACCTGGAGCAGAGCGCAGATTAAGAAATTCGAACGACTGGTTACGGTTTAAAGATTTGCCGATGAAGGTTGTTTTCAGAGATGAAAAAAACAGCATATATAGCAGAGTGCTGCATTTAATTAATGTTTCCAATGAAATGAGTGAGTGGTCCGTTGATAACATAGTATATAATAAAAATCAGGGTTTAATTTTCAAGGGCAAGAATGATAATAAAATAAAAATCGAGATAGATAAAATTGAGAGCGTAAATTTATATATAAATATTTAAAGCAAAGTGCAAATGGAGATATGAAGATGGTGAAGAAAAAAGTAAGTACAAGTGTTACTAAAAATTTATTTGATACAGTCAATAGTATTGTTGCTGACAAGGGATTTGATCGAGATGAAATAATATCTATCATTGAAAGTGGTATTATTGCAGCCTACAAAAGAAAGTATAAAACGATTGATAATGTAAATGTGACTATTGATAAAGAGAAAGAGCAGATTTATGTTACATCGATGAGAAGAGTAGTTAATGATGTGATAATGCCTGGAATGCAGATTGCGTTGCCAGATGCGTTGAAAATTGATGCTAATGCCAGGATTGATGATGAAATTGAAGTAAGGGAAACACCTGATGAATTCGGGAGAATTGCTATTCAGACCGCAATTCAGGTTGTAGCTCAGAAATTGAGAAATCTGGAGCAGAACAGAATCCGGGATGAGTATAGTGGAAAAATCGGCGAGTTGATTAATGGTTATATTTTAAGAAAACGCGGGGATACGGTTTTTGTAGATCTTGGAAAAGTTGAGGCAATTATGCCCGTAAAATATCAGATTCCAGCAGAGAGATACCGCATAGAAGATAAAATTAAAGTAATTATTCATTCCATTGAAGATGATCCTTACGGAAATGGAATTAGAGTTCTTGTCAGCCGTGCTGACAAGAAGTTTGTTCAAAAACTTTTTGAAATGGAGGTTCCGGAGATTTATGATGGCATTGTCTCTATTAAAAATATTGGCAGAATTGCGGGTATACGAACAAAAGTGGTTGTGACATCGAATCGTTCGGATGTAGATCCGGTCGGAGCCTGTGTCGGAGTGCGTGGCGTTAGAATTCAGGCTATTGTTCGGGAGTTGGGAAATGAGAGAATTGACATTGTAGAGTACTCAGATAACCCAAGAGATTTTATTATGAATGCACTTTCTCCTGCTGTACCTTCTATGGTAAAAGTAGACATGCAGAATAAAGAGGCTCTTGCAGTGGTGGGCGATAGAGACTTGTCTGTGGCGATAGGAAAAGATGGTTCCAATGTGAAAATTGCATCTATTATAACCGGTTTTAAAATTGATGTAAAAAGTGAAAGTCAGTTTTCTACCGATATGACATCACCTGAAGCCCGTGAACGACTGGATAGTCTGTTTTCCGGCAAGAAAATAACCGAGGAAGAGGAAGGTACTCCCTTGTCAGAGCTTCCCGGCTTAACAAAGAGAATTATTTCTATTCTCAATGATGCAAACATATATTTTCTGGAAGATTTAATTAATCTTGAAGAAAAAGATTTAATAAATATTGAAGGTGTGGGTGAAGCCACTGCAAAGAAAATAATGGAAATCATATCTGAGAATGTTGAGTTTGAAGAAGAAGTGCCCGAGGAGGCATCCGAAAACGAGGATTCTTCAGCGGAGAATGAAAATATAAATTAAAGAGATAGTTGACTCTGCATTAGGGATAAGATTTGTTGGTATAGTTAATGAGTGATAATAGTAAAAAGAAAAAACTGGTTTTAAAAAAAGGCAATATGGGCGGAAAATCCATTGCTGATAAAATAGTGCAGCATCATCAAGCACAGGATAAGCAACAGGAAAAAGATGCACAAATTGAAAAGGAGAGACAATCTCTCGCCAAGAAGAATCTTTTTGAAGCAGAAAAGCCTGAAAAGGCAGCACCAGAACCAGGTGAAACCAAAACCACTGTACCAGTAGAGAAACCTCCCGAAACTCCTGAGGAGCGGCTGGCAGCAAAAGAGAAAAGTAAAACTTCCAAGGGTTACTTGCGTGAAGATATTTTAAAAAAAGAAGAGCATAAAAAGTTTTTTATAAAAGCCCAGTCGGGAAAGAGCCCAAGAGCTCCCGGTGATGTATCAATCAACACCCCTGTGCCCAAACACATAAAAATAACAGAGTATGTTCGTGTTGGTGATCTTGCAAAAAAATTAAATTTAAAAACATCTGATATTATTGCTAAACTTATGAGAATGGGTGTAATGGCGACGATTACACAATCTGTAGATGCTGAAACAGCAAGCCTTGTTTGTGCAGAATATGGATGTACAGCAGAAGTTGTGTCATTATATGAAGAGACCTTAATCGAAGAAGAGTCTGATAACAAAGAGCATCTGATAATCAAGCCACCGGTAGTTACTATCATGGGACATGTTGACCATGGAAAAACGAAACTGCTTGATGCATTGCGGGAGACTGATATTGCTTCTGGAGAGGCAGGTGGAATAACGCAGCACATTGGTGCGTATCAGGTGGTAACTCCGAAAGGTCGAATAACATTTTTAGATACTCCCGGCCACGAGGCATTTACAGCAATGCGGGCCCGCGGAGCGCAGGTAACTGATATAGTCGTTCTTGTTGTTGCGGCAAATGATGGTGTTATGCCTCAGACTATTGAGGCGATCAAGCATGCCCAGGATGCAAAAGTTCCTATTATTGTAGCGATAAATAAAATCGATCTTCCTGAAGCAAATCAGGAGAGGGTGATTCAGCAGCTTGGTAATTATAACATTGTTCCTGAAGAGTGGGGGGGAAGTTCTCCTATGGTGGGAATATCTGCTTTGAAAAAATTAAATCTGGATAAGTTGGAAGATACGATTTTAACTGTCGCAGAAATGTTACAGTTAAAAGCTGATCCTGAAAAGAGAGCTATAGGTACTGTCATAGAAGCAAAACTCGATCAAGGTAGGGGACCAGTAGCAACAGTTTTGATTTCTGCGGGAACAATCAGCATGGGATCTCCTTTTATTGCAGGAATGGAGAGCGGAAGAATACGTGCATTATTTAATGATCGTGGGGAAAAAATTAAAACTGCAGGTCCGGCAACTCCTGTTGAAATTCTCGGTTTGAGCGGTGTGCCTAATGCAGGTGACCCATTTCATGTACTAGCCTCGGAAAAAGAAGCTAAAACAATAATGGAAAAAAGGCAGGAGTTGAATCGTCAGCAACAGGCTCAAAAAATTAAAAAAGTGAAACTGGAAAATTTGAGCGAAGTAATCCGGGATGGCAAGATTGAGGATTTTAAAGTTATTATCAAAGCCGATGTTCGAGGTTCTGTAGAAGCAATAAAAGAGTCGCTTGAAAAATTGACCTCATCAGAAATTAAGGTTACCGTAATATATGATGGAGCAGGGGAGATTACAGAGTCAGATGTTATGCTGGCATCCGCTGCAAATGCACTAATCATTGCGTTCAATACCAGGGCTAACTCTAAAGTTCGTGATGTTGCAGATCGTGAAGGTGTAGAAATACGTCATTATAATATCATCTATCAGGTTCTTGATGATGTAAAAATGGCCCTTGTGGGAATGTTGTCTCCGGATATTTCTGAAAAAAATACTGGCGAACTTGAGGTTCGTGAAACATATAAAATTTCCAGTATCGGGGTAATTGCTGGCTGTATGGTTAAATCAGGAGTAATAAAAAGAAACTCTATGATAAGGGTAATTCGGGGTGGCTCAGTAATATACACTGGAAAACTGAAAAGTTTAAAGCGCTTTAAAGAGGATGTTGCAGAGGTAAAAGAGAGTTATGAATGCGGTATTCTTATCGATGGCTATAACGATATTAAAGTGGAAGATATTATAGAGGTTTATGAGAAAGTGGAAACTGCCCGAACTCTTGATGATCTTATTGATAAAAAGAAATCAACTGAGAACAGTTAGATAAATGAATGAAACATATAGAAAGCGTTTGGAAAAACGCATCTTGCGTTTAATCGCAGAATTAACTCAAAAGAGTTTAAAAGATCCTGATATTGGTTTTACTACTTTTACAAAATGTGAACTTTCTTCTGATGGAGCTTATGCAAAAGTATATTTATCTGTTTATGAAAAAAAAGAAGATCAGATGAAGACGATTAAAGCACTTAGTCGGGGAGAGGGTTTTATCAGGCATCGCATTGCAAAAAATATTCCCATGCGTATAATACCAAGGATCAGTTTTTTTCTGGATGAATCGTTTGATGTTGCGGAAAAAATTAATGACATGATAGACGGTAATATACAGAATCAGACAGAAGAAGAGTGACTTTCAATATAGGATTTCAATATCAGGTGAGCAGCCATGGAATCCAGTTCTTTCTTTTTTTTAATTTGAGATTTTTTTGATAATAAAGGGCGGTTACCTGATAATGCTTTCAGGATATTTTCAGCATCAACAGAGCTGTAAGATTCATCATGAAAGACTATGTTAACCGTGCTGATTTTTTTTATGTGGTTAGAGAAATCGATAATTTCATTGTGCAAATTGTTTGAATTCTCTGTCTGTGTATAGGGCATTCCGATAACAATTGTTTCGGGCATATATTGCAAAATTATTTTTTTTAAATTAGGCCAGAAACTTTGTTTTTGGGTTTCAAGTTGTGGTAAGCGTGTGATTGCAATGTGAGATTCATCACTTACAGCCAGCCCAACTCTTTTTCGACCATAATCAATGGCCAGAATTCGACCCATTGAACTCTTTTTCCAGTAATTTTAATCTTTTTAAAGCATCAGGCAGTTGACCCAAACTGGATATAATTTTATGCATTTCACGGACAGGTCTTGCAGGAATTCCGAAATAGACGATACCTTCTTTTGTGTCCTCCTGTATTCCTGTAAAAGCAAGTATTACGGATTTGGGGGCAATATTAACATGATCAGCAATTCCACACCCACCTGCTAAAATAGAGAAATCACCGACAGTAACGGAACCTGCCATGGAGGCTTTTCCGGCAATATAAACATATTTGCCCACCTGGCAATTATGGGCAATCTGAACCTGGTTATCAATTTTTGTATAATCCCCAATGTAAGTGCTTTCTATCGTTGCTCTGTCTATCGTTGTACATGCTCCTATTTCGACATGATCTCCTAAAATAACATTTCCGATTTGAGGAATTTTGTATCGAATTCCATTTTGATCATGGTGACCGAATCCATCACTGCCAATAACACTGTTTTCATATATAATACAGTTTTCACCAACAACACAATGATGTCCAATAATTGCTCCTGATTTAATGATGCTTCCTTTTCCGATTTTAGCTCCTGTTTCAATTACCGCATTGGGATAAATTGTAACATTTTCTGCGATTATAGCTTCATCCATAATAACTGCCCCTGGATATATAACTACACTCTGGTCGATAGATCGGGATCGAATTTTTTCTTGTTTATGCAGGTGGTCTTTGGTAGGTATATTTTTTTTTTCAAATAATGAGAGAAGCTCAATAAATTTAATTTTTAAACTGGAAACATCAGTTTGTAAAATGTTCAATTGATGGTTTTCTGCATCGCTATCTGCTAAAAAATTACCCCGTGAAAATTCTTCTATTTTTCTGGATTGCCTGTTTTTTTTTTCAAAATAGTACAATTTTCCCTGCTCAGGCTGGGAATGTTCCGGCAATCGGCTTAAATCGGCAAGAGCATTTATCTCTTCATTTCGATTGCCCGATAATTTAATCTGTAATTTATCAGCAATCAAACCAAGATTCATAAATAATGCTACTTGGTATTGGTAATTACTTTGTTGCCGTTTCGGCTTTCCACTGTTAATTTTACAGATAGTTGTTTATTCACTAATTCCTGCATGAAATCTTTTGTTTGTCCTTTGTAAACTACATGTAATACCTTTTTTTTGTTTTGAATATCTTTTTCGAGAACATCTTCGACACCTCGCAGGTTGTCTCGAAGATCATTTTCAAGTTTGTACAGATTATCATAACTCAGGTTTCCATTAATTTCGAGAATGATAACCTTGCCATTTCCATACTCTTTTTTCCATTTGGAGAGCATTTGTTTAAATATATCCTCATTTACATATGTTAATGCACGATCAATAGCCTGATTGCATGCTGTATTGATATCGAGGTGGGCAGCGGCACCATTATGAGTTGAGGAGGCTATCAACATTCCTGTGTGAATATCGACAACAGAAAGTGTTATATTTGCCTGGCCAGAAAGCAGGTTTGAATTCATGACTTTGCCTGCATTGTTACATGAGCTGGTTCCATAAAAGATCAGTTCAAAATCCGGTGTTGTTTTTTCGGACAATTCCATAAAATATCCAGGATCGTAACTGCTATTTTTATTTAAATCTTTTTGCCATTTGCTTGTTTTTTGTATAAAAAAACCTTTCTCATTAAAAAATTTTGACATGGCTCCGATTGTGCTATTATCATATTTGTTTTTAGATGTTCCCGTTATTGTTTCATCAATGATAGGGAAAATTACAGGTTTTTCCCAGTCACTCAAAAGGCTTTCAACCATATTACTTACAGCAGATTCTGTAACATATGCATTAATACTGATAAAATAACTATCTGATCCAGCTCTTTCAGATAGTACCTGATAATCTTTTACCAGACCCTCACTTTTCGCAACAACTTCCCCCTTAACCCAGACACCACTATCGACAACCGATTTACTTGTAATCATCTCTCCAAGTTTGCGGGCAACTGCATCTTTTTTTGCTTCTCTTAGAGCGCGATCACGCGCAAGCGCATTGTCTTGTTGGTAAATCTGAGCTACACCATCGCCTTTAGTCCAGTTGGAATCGGTCGTCGCTTTTTTTTGTGGCTGTGTAGATCCGCAAAATGTTATCAGAAAAACTAAAAATACGGATTTAAATTTGTTCATATTACACCTCTGTTTTTTTTAAAAATATTAAAATAAATACTTGATTCCTGCTCTGGTCTGATTCTGATCAAAATGAATATAGATCATCTGGTAATTTTCTGGCAGTAGAAAATAGGCCAGCCAACCGGCTGATACTCCCGCCATAACTCCTACTCCAGTATATTTTATAATGTCATCGGTATTTCCTGAGGAGGAATATGGAATTGCTCCAGCTACTCCACCAACAAGCGCTCCTGCCAGTGCACCGTACCAGCTATTTTCAAAAAGTCCTGTTCCATATTTAAATGGTTTATCTTTTATGGTCTCAATTACAGCTGTTACAATACCTGTAGTTGCTCCGACACCACCTAATATTCCTGCAAATTTATAGATATTATTTTTTGAAATATCTTTTTGAGTGGAGTCATAAGCATATAGCCCAACTCCTGAACCAATCGCCCCACCTGACACGGCACCATACAAAAAACCAATAAAAAGACGATCAAAAAATGTATAAGTAAACGATGTTGAATTTAGATATTGTTTTTCCATTTCATTTGTTCTTAACTGCAATTTTTCCTGTTTTTTAGGTTTCTGATCTTCGTCATCGGCTATCACCACCACTCCTGATTTTTTTTTGGGTGCGGTTTCAGGTGAAACAGTATCGGCAGGAGCTTCTTCTTTTTTTGGATTGCTGATCTCTTCTAATGAATTCCTGGTTTCGTTATTTTGAATTGTTTCTGTTGTGACAGGTTCTACAGTAGTATCCGCTTGTTGAGCATAACTTGAATTGAAAGATAATATATGTAATACAGAGAATATCAGAAACTCCTTCCTGAAATTTTGTTTAATCATTTTCCGAATAAAATTTAAGTCCATTAATGCCAACAAATATATCTAATCATACTTTGAAAAGTATAAAACTGCTTTGTTTCATTAGAATGGTTGCACTTATGCATTTGTATGTAAAATTTAGTTGTTTTATTTGAAAGCAGGTTTTTTTGATTTTTTATAGATTTTCAATGAAATTAATTCAGAAGGTTGACAATATGTCGTCAATATTTGTTCTGTCTCTTTATAATATGAAAGAATTGGAAATCAGCAAAGTCTTAAATTTAACAAAAACTCAAAAGTATGAGATGGCATGTGCAACTTTTGATCTTGTTGATCATATCTTTAAAGTGGACATTCCAAGATCCTTAAAACACAGAAAACTTGCCGTTCAGGCGATATCACTGCTTTCTGATGGACTTATCCAATATGGGTATGAAGATCATAAAGTTTCTTCTACACCAGTTACTCCAGAATAACTGTTTATTTTTTGAAGTGGTTTAAGTTAAAAGAAATACCTTCAATAAGGTCAAAACTGTGATCAGTAGCACCAATAATGATAATTGCTGGTGTCATGGGTAAGTTTAATTGAATAATTCCAGGTTCGATGTTTTTAAAATGAATAAAATAGAAATTTTTTCTGTTTAAACTGTAGTATATGCTGCATTGATTCAATCTGATTTCTGATTTTACAAAAATAGAGTTTTCAATATTTCCTATCGTGCGAACAGGTGAGTATTTGTTTAACCAATTTTTTTGTTTCTGTATCAGGTTGAAGTATTTGGGTTCTCCTTCCGGATCAATTTTGAAAAAAATAATATCTTTATCAGTAACCAGATTAATTGTGCATTCTCTTCTTTCTCTATACCATGATTCGATATAGCTCCATGCGTGCGATTTTATTAAAGACGAGGAATCGGATATATTTTGGGTAATATTTCCATCTTCAACCAGTTCTTTATATCGATTTTTTGAAATGTATTGCGAATATTTTTTTTTCAGCTCCGGCGAGAGGTTACTTATGGAGTGAATGATCTCATCAGGGGCATTATACAAAATTTGCTGCACTTCACGTGAATCCATGTAAGGAAGGAGATCATCGCTGAATATATTTTTCATGATATCTTTAAATAAAGGTTTGTCATGCAAAAAAATAGAAGAAAGTATCTTTTGCTCATCAGAAAAATCTGCTGCTCGAATTATATTCAGCAATTTTTTCATTTTATGAGAATTGCCTGTTTTTAATTGAAATTTGTTTTCATTAATGTTCTGAATTAAACGTTCCATTCCATGATCCGGATCGAGAATATTTTTCAGGGAGAGATAAGTAAACGGGGTAAGGCTGTTTACTGTTTGTGTGCGGAAGTGATTTTGTGGTCTAATTTCAAATTTTTCCAATAAGTAATAAAAGTTATCTTGTTTTAAAAGAAGTGTAAAGTCTGATTTGATTATGGAAGTATCAAGAGTGAAGCTTTGCTTGTGTTTATTGATTTGAAACCTCTGCTCTTTGTGTTCGGTAATGAGAATCAACTCACTATTGATTTCAAAACGTAATTCGATTGCTTTAATGGTTATATTGTTATTATTTCTGCTATATTTAACCAGAGGAGGGTAGTTTAAGATATTTTTATATTCTCTTCCTTTCTCGTCATGTGTCTGAGATATGAAATAGATAAATGCTGGTATAAGAATCGCCTGGTTAACAATAATAGATTTTTCTTTAAGATCTTCATCGCCTATATGGTATAGATTATAAGGGTAAAGGTAAACCTGCTCAGGTGGTGACAGTAGTTTGTCTGGGGCAGTTATTGGTTGAAAATAGTAGAAATAACGCCCTTTGGAGAGCACATTTATCTCACTAGTTTAACAATCATTTCATACTTTTCTGCAATTTCCATTATATCATTGATTTTGTTCTTGTTTATCAGTATTGCGGTCGGAGAAAGCTCTTTTTTTATTATTTTTTTACCTTTAATCTGTCCGGTTAAAAGTTCCATCATTTTTTCATTGGTAGTTTCGAGTAATATTACCCCCTCTTCAATGGTAACAATGGGGAGGTCTTCGCTCCACTCATTCATTAAAAATTTCAGGTTTTGCGGAACCCGATTTTTAGATATTCGATCTAAAAATTCAATGAAAGTATCCACGCTGTTTCCGAGCATCAATCCTTCCTGAAGAGACTCTTTTGTAATCTGAAAATTATAAACTTTGTCATAATCTTTTAAAACAGCAAATGACTTTAGCAGATGTAAACCATAAATAGAGAGCTTGTCGGGCATGGCTATTATAGTTGCATCCGGATTTATGATTATAGCTCCCGGCTTGTCTTCAGAATTCAGTTCTTTGTCAAAAAAATAGTGCTCACCGAGTTGTGATAATTTGATAAATCGCTTGGGGTATTCTACTTCCATTAATCCAAATGCATGAACGTAAAATAGTGCAGAGACAATGGCTGTCCTGTTTTCAATATACAGATTTTTAAAATTTTTCACTTGAAAGCCGGGGGCAAAGACTACCCATTCACGAATCAGTTCTGCTACGATTACTTTTGCGTAAATTCCATTATTATCTGTAATAATTTTAATGCATTTTTCAAGGATCTCTTTTTTAAAAAAAGGTATATCCATCGGTAAAAAAACATCATTTCCAACCATTCTTTTTTCTGCTGCTTCAGAGGTGATTTTTATAAACTCTTTAATTAATTCAAGCGGTTCTCTTTTTAAAAATTCTTCGTAATGTTCCTGTAAAATTACATCTTCACCACGAAGGTCAACGAGATTAAAAAGTTTCATGATAGGGAGAATTATTTCAATTAAATGAACCTGGCTTTTTTCAATAAACAACCTGAGGTCCATTTCTATGATCGCCTCTTCACTTTTTTTAATATCTGCCTGTTTGATTTTTTCTGACTGGGCTAATGTTAAACCACGATTAGAGATAAAAAGCAGAAGTTTTTTAACGTTTAAAACAAAGTCAAACTCATTGGTAACAGTTCTTTGCTGTAGTTCTTTAATTCCACTTGCTTTGGGAAATACAGGATTTATTTTTAGATAATCAAATAATTCAACTGGAATAACCAATACGCGAACAAATCGTTCATCAATATAATAAATATCTTTTAAAACATTAAAATTATGCAGTTTGAGCAGGGTTTTATCGATGATCATTTTTTTCTCATCCATAATGACACGCGCGGCATTAATTTCGATTATTCCACCATTTGAAAATGCTTCATCCAGGAGATATAACTCTCCATCGCTTAGCGATTCGCATAAAGTTGAAAATGCCTGATTTGTTGAACATTTTTTTAAAAGATCTTTTTTATCTTTTGCTTCGAGAAGTTTGAGGTATACGGTATCCATATTTTCAAACTCGCTCGATTCTATATCCTTATTAATGGAGTACCTTAAACGATCTCCATTTTCATTGTAGTCAATTTTTACAACGCTTTGTATTGTTTCAAAAGGGTAGTATTTGTCCAGATTGCTGGTTATACGTTCTCTGTTTTTGCGCTGGTATACAAGCATTAAGTGCTTTAAAACGGATAATTCCTTTTCTACATTGATTGGAAGAAGTCTTATTTTTCTGGATATTTCGCCCAGAGTGAGTATAGCTTTACTTGTTACAATAATAGCATAAATGGTCACCTGTAAAGGAGTTAATTTTTCAAGTACACCTTTCAGGTAATATTCATCAATGGCAATATTTGCCAGGTTTTGTATAAGTGCTTTTTTATCTTGAGGTACTTTTGTCAGTCCCCAGATAGAAGCGATTCGTTTTATTTGTTCAATTTCAAGTTTGTTTAATTCTTCAGTGATCATTTAATAATTCGCTTTTTGATAATTTTTTTTGGGACCATAACAGTTAAATAAGTTTGAGTCAATTTGTAAAATAAGTTTTATGTTGACATAAGCTATTTTCAATTTCATTCCAAAACAGGTATCTTTTTTTCAGGATTCTGGGCTTTATGGAGAACTGTTTTTGGTTTTTTTAAAAATGAATATCATGATTTTGTGCTTAACAGTGTGTGAAACGACAAAATAGCTGTATACAATGCCCAGGGGCAGGGTTTCCGGGAGTTTTAAGATATGTTTCAGGAAAAGATTGCTTTTCTTTACGGTAAAATAAAATTTTATTTGCTAATTGCGCTTTTCATTGTTTTGTCATTTTTTGTCTCAGTATTTTTCAAGGCATATTTTTTGCAATTTTATGTAGTAAGTCAAAAGTCGATGCTTCCTGTAATATCTCCTGGTGACAGGGTTCTTGTGGAAAAGATTTCCGTAAATACCAATAAATTAATACGTATATTGGCGATTAAATATCCTTTTTTGTTTGAAGGATTGGAAAAAATTAATTTTTTAAAAATAAAAGACATTATAATTTTTAAGCATAGCGGTAATGAGGATATTATCATTAAAAGAGTAACGAACATAGATGGTGATGAATACTTTGTAGAGGGAGATAATTCACTTCATTCGGTAGATTCAAGGGTATATGGTTCTATCGCTGAGGAAAATATTATAGGCAGAGTGTGTTGGATCAATCATGTGTACAAATAATAAAAATGTATACTAAAAAAATAAATTTATTTATAGGTTTTTTTATTTTTTGCTTTGTTGTTTTTATCCTGCGGGCATATCAGTTAGCGAAGTATCCTACGTTGCCGATCTCTTTGATTTCACCTGTTGAAGAAATCAGAAGGGGGACGATTTATGACTCCTTGAATCATGAGCTTGCGATATCGCTTGATACAGTTTCTGTGGCAATAAGGCCGGCTGAAATAGTTAATCGTAAACAGACAGTTTTTTTACTTGCACAGGCTTTGAATATGCCAGAAGCAGAGGTTAGAGAAAAAATTGATAGTGATACAAGGTTTGTCTGGTTAAAAAGAAAAATTTCCCTTGATAGTGTGAAGGAATTAAAGCAATTAAAAGTACCTGGTCTGATTTTAAAGAAAGAGGCGTCCAGATATTATCCCAATAAACGACTGGCAGCGAATATTATTGGTTTTACAGGCATAGATAATGAAGGTCTCGCCGGTATTGAGTATCAGTATAATGATGAGCTAACCAAAAGCAGCGATGCATTTTATGCCGGGAACAATGTATATTTGACAATAAACTCCTATATTCAGTATCAGTTGGAGCGTGCCTTGCATGATGGTTTAATTGCAAGTAAATCCAGGGCTGCTGTCGGAGTTATTTCCAATGTTCATAATGGGAAAATTCTTGCAATGGCCTCTCTGCCTGATTTTGATCCTAACCATCCGCTTGATTTTCCGGAATCATCGAGGAGAAACAGGGCAATATCAGAAAATCTGGAGCCAGGATCAACTTTTAAAATATTTACGCTTACATCGGTAATGAGTGAAAACATGCTGGAAAAGGGTGCCACCTATTTTTGTCCAGGATTTTTTGAATATAAGGGCATAAAATTGCACTGCACGCACTCTCATCAAAAACAAACGGTAATGGATGTATTAAAAAACTCTTGTAATACGGGAATGGTTGAAATTACCTGGAAGTTACCTGTGAACAAATTTTATAACCATTTGCGTTCGTTTGGTTTCAGTATGAGCACAGGTATTGAGTTGCCTGGTGAGGAGAAGGGTTTCTTGCCAGCCCCTGCACAATGGGATATTTATCGCAAGATGAGTATTCCCATTGGCCATGGATTAAGTGTGACGCCAGTTCAGATGATTGCTGCAGCCAATAGCATTGCTAATGGTGGTAACCTGTTAAAGCCGACTATAATTGAAAAAGTAACCACCTCAGAGGGCGAGATTTTATATGGTTCAAAGCTTGAAAACAGGTTTTCACCGGTTTCTGAAGAGATCAGTAAGGAGATGCTCTCTTACCTTCAGCATGTTGTGAGTAAAGGAGGAACAGGTTTTCTTGCGGCTGTTCCAGAGTTTAGTGTCGCCGGAAAAACAGGAACTGCTATGAAATCTACAGCTCATGGCTATAATCCAGACAAGTACCAGGCCTCTTTTTTAGGTTTTTTTCCGGGTAACCAGCCCGAAATTGCAGTTTTTGTATGGTATGACGAGCCTGGTGAAGAAACTTATCATGGGGGTACAGTAGCTGCACCTGTGTTTAAAAATATTTTATTGGATATTATTCCTATTATTTATAGAGGCACCCAGAATAAAATAGGTGTCCTTGATCATTACCAATACGACACTATAAAGTATGATGGAAAACATATGCCTGATTTCAGGGGAAGGGGTAAAAAAGAGGTGATGCGTTTTATCTGGGAGAAACTTCCCGGAGAGCACAAGGTTTCAGGTAAAGGGTATCTTTACTCTCAAAATCCCCCACCAGGAGCGCAGTTACTCTCTCCCTTTCATTTTCAGTTAAGTTTCAGGGAAAAAATAGAATAAATGAGAAGTTGCGACATTTTCAACAATGGTATCTGTAAATATAGCTTTACCTTACGTCCCGAAAATATTTCTTTAAACGCACAAAAAAAGGTGAAAAATGCAATCGTATAAAAATCCGGAACATAGAATGATGAGTGCTGAGCAATATTTGCTCTATCAGCATTCGGTAGACAATAGAGCAACCTATGAATTGACGTGGATCTTGTCCGCAATTATGCTGGCGAGTAAACATATTGCAACATATGTCAGAAGAGTGGATCTGACTGATGTAGCACTTGCTTCAGGAGTCGTCAATGTTCATGGTGAAACAGTTCAAAAAATGGATGAAATTGCAGACAAGATGTTGATTGAAAGTCTGGGAATGAATGCCGATGTTGCGGTAATTTCCTCTGAGGAAAACGAGACTCCGGTGATATTGCGGGAATCTGGTGGTAAATACATTGTTTTTTTTGATCCACTTGATGGCTCAAGTAATACGAATGTAGGTGTTCCTGTGGGCACTATTTTTTCCATTATGGAAAAAAATGGAGATCAAAAGAAAAATATTGATGATATTGTACTTTTAAAGGGCGATCGGCAGTTAGCAGCCGGGTATATATTATATGGTTCAAGTACAGTACTTGTATATTCTATGGGTAACGGTGTACATATGTTTACCCTTGATCCTAACGTAGGGGATTATCTCTTGAGCAAAGAGAATATGATTATGCCCGAGAGCAGCAAAATTTATAGTATTAATGAAGGAAATGCACACTCTTTTTCAGAAGGGACAAAGAGGTATCTTGATTGGGTAAAAAGTGATGAAGCCGGTCCATATAGTTCACGCTATATTGGCTCCCTTGTTGCAGATTTTCATAGAACTCTTATTAAGGGTGGTATTTTTTTATATCCGGCTACGGCAAAATCTCCCGAGGGAAAACTGAGATTAATGTATGAAGCAAACCCGATGGCATTTCTTGCGGAACAAGCGGGTGGTTTGGCTATAAATGGTGAAAAAAGAATATTGGATATTCAGCCACAATCTTTGCATCAACGGGTACCATTGATTGTCGGATCTAAAAAAGAAGTGGAAAAGGTGCAGAAATTTTTATAAAATAATAACATAAATCTATTTTTTATTAAATTAATTTAAATTAGGTTAAAATGGGTTTCAAGTTCATGAAACTTGTTACCCGATAATAAAACCGGGTGAAGAATGGATGTTTCACCCATAGAATTTGCTAAGGAAGGTACAAAATGAAAAGCTTTAAGTTTTTTCCAATTGTTCTGATGACAATTACAGGGATGGTATTTGCGCAACAGAACCCGGCAGGAGGTGCATCAGGAAACCCGGCACAGCAACAGCCTTCAGCTACTGCTGCACAAGATCAAAACCAGGCATCAGATGCTAAAACTCAGAAAGAAGAGTTATGGGTCAACCCCGATTATAAGTCATATGTGAAATCACTTGATAGCCTTGTAAAACTGGGTGATGG
>Ga0224495_10000068_pt1 | contig 80221 bp, 72 predicted proteins | sample SF_Jul11_sed_USG_FD_168128 | JGI IMG/M metagenome (GOLD analysis project Ga0224495, IMG submission 168128) | Sediment microbial communities from San Francisco Bay, California, United States - SF_Jul11_sed_USGS_4_1 | ecosystem: Environmental > Aquatic > Marine > Sediment | place: USA: California...
AACAGTTATTATACGGACAGGCCTGTCCGTATAATAATAACTCGGCAATTGTATGCAGGCAGCATATTCATCTTTATTTTTAATTGGTTACAAAATCCCTGTCCGCATAATAACCAACAGCAAAGGCGGACGCAATAAAACTTCTTGAAGTCAGCGCTTGATACATTAAGGCGTATTGTTTCAGCAATAGGAAATATCCCCTAAAGGCACGCAGAGGCCCTTTCGCTACATATCACCGTCCGTCCGCTACTGGCACTAAGCTTGAGTCGTTCGAAACTACATCAATAAGCAAGGATTGGATGTTTGCCTGAAATTAAGGCACTCGGACATTACTTTTTTTGATGAAAAGACGTGTCAAGCAAGGGAAACGGCACAATTTCACCCACAGATGAATCGTTGTTAGCGGGTGCTACTGCCGAAAGGCTTGAAACTGGGGTGGCTGATGGGGCTCGAACCCACGACAACAGGAATCACAATCCTGGACTCTACCAACTGAGCTACAGCCACCATTGACTCGATTATTAACCTTTCCTGCTGGCACTGGTGTGCCCGACAGGAATCGAACCTGTAACCCCCAGCTTAGAAGGCTGGTGCTCTATCCAATTGAGCTACGGGCACAATTCTTCGCTAGGCGTTAAAAACTAAATACCTGGTCGGGGTGGAGAGATTCGAACTCCCGACATCCTGCTCCCAAAGCAGGCGCGCTACCAGGCTACGCTACACCCCGAAGGCTGCGCATTATACAGGCGCACGCTCATAAATCAATTCAGTTTTGATGTTTCTTAAGCATTGGGGAGGCAAGCATCAAATAATAACCCATAGACCACAAGGTCAATAATGCCGCCAGATAAAGCAACAACGCGCCCACCATCTGAATATCAAATCCCAAAAGTCGATCATGATATAGCAACATTATAATGGCCAACATTTGAAACGCTGTTTTCATTTTCCCCAAAAAAGATACTGCTACGCTTTTTGCTTCACCCAGCTTTGCCATCCACTCACGTAAAGCGGAGATGGTAATCTCGCGCCCAATGATGATGAATGCAATAATGGCATCGGCTCGCCCCAGTTTGACCAGCAAGATCAAAGCAGCTGCAACCATCAATTTGTCAGCGACAGGATCCAGAAATGCGCCAAATGCGGAAGATTGATTCAGCTTGCGTGCAAGATACCCATCCAGCCAATCAGTGGCAGCAGCCAGTAAAAATACAGTGGTAGCAATCAAATTCTTGTAGTGCAGACTTAGTGTATTTTCAGTCAGATAAAAAACCGCTACAAATACCGGGATGAGCAGGATTCTTAACCAAGTTAGCAGATTGGGGATGTTAAGAGGCATGTCGTTAGTTTAGCTGCTGATAAATCCTTTCTGCAACCAAATCCTGATAATATTTCAATGAAGTTGCCGGTAAATCGCTTCGGCAAGCGCTTTACTGATTCCTTCCACCTGGCAGAGCTGCTCGATGCTTGCTTGCGCTATTTCCCGCAGACCACCGAAGTGGGTCAGCAGGCTGCGCCGCCGCTTGTCCCCTACTCCGGGAATTTCCGACAGACTTGATGTGGTACGCGTTTTTCCACGCTTTGCACGATGTCCGGTAATGGCGAAGCGATGCGCTTCATCGCGAATCTGCTGAATCAAATGCAGCGCAGGATCGTCGCTGCGCAACTGTTTGGCCGTGCCATCCGGAAAGATCAGTTGTTCCAGCCCTGCCTTGCGTGCAACTCCTTTGGCGACCCCGACCAAGGCCAATTCATTCAAGCCCAACTCCTGCATCACTTCCATAGCGATATGCAATTGCCCCAATCCGCCGTCGATCAGAATCAGATCCGGTCGAATCGATTCAATTTTGCCATCCCCCCCATTCGACCCGCTTTCGGCAAGCTTCTGATAACGACGTGCTAATGCCTGACGCATCGCTGCATAGTCATCTCCGGGTGTAATGCCGGTAATGTTATAGCGTCGGTATTGTGCTGAACGCATCTCCATATTCTCATACACCACGCAGGAAGCCTGTGTCGCTTCGCCCATCGTGTGGCTGATATCGAAACATTCGATGCGCCCCAAATCCGGCATATCCAGCAGCTCGCGCAGTTTTTCCAGCCGCAATTTTTGCCCGCCCTGCTGCGCTTTGCGTTGCTGCAAGGCAAGCAGTGCGTTGCGGTGTGCCATTTCCAGCCACTGCCTGCGCTCTCCGCTTGTTGCGGGACTGATCTTCACTGCATGGCCAGCCTGTTCACCCAGTAATTGTGTCAGAGTCTCGTCACTACATTCCTCACTTAACACTAGCAAAGGCGGTACGCTTCGACTCAAATAATGCTGGGCGATAAATGCCTGCACGATCTCGTCTCCTGACAATGCCTCGGCATGATCCGGGAAAAAACTCTTGTCTCCAAGATGCCGCCCACCGCGTATCATCGCCAGATTCACACACACTAGATCGTCCTGCACCGCCAGCGCGATGATGTCGGCATCCGTCGCGCCGCCAGTAGATTCGACGAACTGTTTCTGCTGCACGGTATGTAAGGCTCGCAACTGGTCACGTAACAAGGCTGCCTGTTCGTAATGCAGCCCTTCTGCGGCATGTTCCATCGCCGTGCACAATGTCTGCTCTACCTCATGATGACGACCTTGCATCAGTAGCACTGCATTGTGAATGTCGGCTTGATAATCCTGTTCTGAAATCAGCTTCACGCATGGCGCGGTGCAGCGATGGATCTGGTGCAACAAACATGGTCGCGTGCGATTGTTGAACACGCTATTTTCGCAGGTACGGATACGAAATATCCTTTGCAGCAGCTGAATGCTTTCCTTGGCCGCATACGAATTCGGGTAAGGCCCGAAGTAATGATGCTGGCGATCGGGTGTGCCACGGTAGTATGTCAGACGCGGAAATTCATCCCCGGTCAACACGATGTAAGGATATGATTTATCATCCCGAAACAATATGTTATAGCGAGGTCTTAAAGATTTAATTAAATTATTTTCAAGTAACAATGCTTCAGCTTCCGAGCGCGTCACCGTAGTCTCAATGCGAGCAATATGCGACACCATTAACCGGATACGCGCTGAAACACTGGTTTTCTGGAAATAGGAGGCGACCCGCTTTTTTAGCTGCCTTGCCTTACCTACATACAACACTTCACCTGATCTGTCGTAATAGCGGTATACGCCAGGCAGCAACGGTAGGCTGTCCAGTATTGGCTGTGGATCAAATTCAGGAGGGGTAGCTTTCACATCAAGCCCTTCAGCCCGGCTGAAAATTCCTTCGCCCCGCCGTTGGCCGGATGACGTACCGAACCCGCTATCGGTATACCCATCTCGTGTAACAGCCATTCCGATTTTTTGCCCACTGCAATCACTCTGGCTGCAGGAAAGGCCTTGACCAATAATTGCAAAGCTGGCTCGCCCAGTTTGATTTCATCCGGAGTGGGCGTCCGGTTCGACCACAATTCATTGGGACGATATGGATGCAACTGCATCGCATTCCAAAGGATAGTTCGATCAGCGATTTCAAGCTGGTAGAGCGTCTTCCACACGATGGTGGCTGAAGGTTCAGAAAATGGCAGTCGCCTGTCTGACAATCGGCCCGTCAAGGGTATGCGTGGTATCGCCCCCTCTCCCAGCAAACGTTCGCTGGTGAACGCGATGCCGCTGTATCGACAACCTTGATAGCCGGGAGCCTCCCCGGCAAGAATGAATTTCGGGTCGCAATCCAGGTGTCGCGACAGCCTCATTAATTTTTCAGCCGGGCCATTAGTGGAAGTATCATGCGGACAATGATCTCTCCATGGATTAAAAAGGCCGGTCAATCCAGACGGTAGCGTTTCAACCAGGTTGCGGGCAAGTGCAATTTTCGACATTGATGGTCATTCAAGTTAATTGATTGCTGCTCATTGTTTCATGCAGCGGCATTCTCTTCAAATTCCAGCACGAATCGGCCTTTGCCGTCATGCCCCAACACCTTAGCCAAATACGGCATAAGCTCCTGCAACACTCCATGCAGCAACCAATGTGGATTGAGGATGAACATCCCGCTGCCATGCATCCCGAAACCGTCTGTACTGGGTGCTTTCACAGTAAGCGAGACATTCAACCAGCTTTTCACCGGCAATTGTTTAAGTTGTTCAGGCAACTGATGCGCCTCGACACGCTGCAACTGCGGATACCATACAGCATATACCCCGCTGGCAAAGCGCTTCAGCCCCTCGCGCAATGCTGTCACCACGCGCTGATAATCCTGCTTATCTTCGTAAGGTGGGTCGATCAATACCAGTGCGCGCCTCGGCGGCGGTGGCAACAATGCTTTGAGTGCGCCAAAACCATCTGTTTCTTGCATCAACACCTGCGTGCCATGTCCGGCAAAATTCTCCTGCAATATCAAGCTGTCGGTCGGATGCAATTCAAACAGCCGCATCCGATCCTGCTCGCGCAACAATTCAAGTGCGACCAGCGGGGAGCCGGGGTACAGCTTCATAAGCCCATCCGAATTGATACCCTTCACCAGCGCTACATAGTCTGCCAACGGCACGGGCAAATCGCTGCGATCCCATAGCCGTGCGATTCCGCTTTCATATTCTGCATTTTGTAAAGCATAGCCGCTGTTGAGCGCATAGCAACCCGCCCCAGCATGGGTATCGATATACCAGAATGGCTTGTCCTTTTGTGCCAGATAGCGCAGCAACTGAACCTCAATGAAGTGTTTCAGCACATCGGCGTGATTGCCAGCATGGAAAGCATGACGGTAACTCAGCATTGTTTTGAATGTATGTGCAGTTGAAGCTCCTATGAACAGACTACAGTGCACCCTTAAGATTTTCGATACCAGTCAATTGTCTCATGCAGCCCTTGATCAACTGTGAAAGGTGGCGTCCAGAATAACTCGCGGCGAATCTTTTCATCATTCACCTGCAATGAGCCAAAAAGTTGTTCGATTTGAGAAGAGCGCTTCAATAAAACGGCTGCAATGCGAAGCAAGGAAAGTGGCAAATAAAACGAATGATTTTTCTTGCCTAGTGCGCATGCAATTTTCTCCATCAATGTTGCTGTAGACACGTCTTCCCCGTCTCGAATCAGGTATGTTTGACCCACGGCTGCTGGATGTGTCGCACAGGAGATCAAGGCATCCACTAGATTGCCGAGATACACCAAGCTGCGTTTATTAACAGCGCCTCTCAGTGGCAGAGGAAAACCTTTACCTATCGCCGTCAATAGCTTCAAAAAATTCCCTTTTACTGCCGGGCCATAAACAAGTGGCGGACGTACAATAACTACCTCCATACCAGTTTCATGTGATATCTTCCATAATGCCTGCTCCGCCAGCCACTTTGAATATGCATATGCATTATGAGGGCGTGGTGTATCTCCTTCCGAAAAAGCTTGAACTCCAACTGTCCGCTTGCCATTTACACCAATTGAGCTGACATATACGAACCGTTTAACGCCCGCATGTGCTGCTTGGCGTGCCAGATTCGCAGTGCCATGCAGATTGACCCGGGAAAATTCCTCAAGGGGATCTGATGCGGTTTCATTCATTACATGCACTCGTGCCGCTAAATGAATCACGACATCTACGCCAAGAAGCGAGCCAGACCAATCGGTTTTTCCATCAATGATACCAACAACCAAGGCATCGGCATTTGAAGTCTGATTTCCAGACGAACGAGTCGCGCATTTAATGCGAAATCCACGCCGAATAGACTCTGCACATAAAGCCTGACCAATAAAGCCATTGGCTCCAGTAATCATCAAAGATGGACGGATCATATCCCTTGAGGGTTTAATACTGTACCCACTTTCATTCAAGGATTATCTACAGCCTCGCGGTATAAATTAGCATAGGCTTTACCCAGCGCAGCTCCTGAGAACAGGCGTTCGTATCTTGCCCGTGCTTCCAGCCCCATGGATTCTGCAAGTGCAGTATCATTCGATAATTGAGTCATGGCCTGTGCAAGCAAATCAGGCCTCTCCGGGGGAACAACAATTCCGCTCTCCTCATGAGAATTCACATAGGAAGTACCTGTGCCTATTTCACAGGAAATCATAGGTTTCCCGAACATAGCCGCTTCGACCAACACCATACCAAATGCTTCAGAGCGCAAATGAGATGGCAGAACCAATGCGTAACAAGATTGTAATAAAGCCACTTTCTCTGCTTCTGAAACTTGCCCCGCAAAAACGATATTTTTCGTGCCCAATTGACTCGCAAGTTGCTTTAAATTGCGGCCTTCAGGGCCTGAACCAGCAATGACTATTTTCGCATTAACGCGATTGGCTGCCTGTACAAGCGTGTGCAACCCTTTGTAATAACGCAACACACCAATAAACAAAAAATAAGCCTCCGTCGGCTCCACTCTGATGCGATCAAACACCGCACGATCAGCTTCCTTTGAATAAGATTCTTCAACCACTCCATTCGGAATCACACGCACCTTTCCACATATTGACGGATGAGAAAGTACCGGACTGGTGCGCGCATAAGCTGGAGAAGCAGCAACAATAAACCGCATAGATTTAAATGTACGCCACATTAACGGTGCATACATAGCTCCCAAATATTTTTGCCGTATGACATCCGATTGATAAGTCAAAACAGCTGGTATTGGTGGCCGGACGATCGCATGGAGAACATCTTCAAATGGCCATGGAAATTGGTAGTTAATAATATCAGACTGTGAACATGCTTCAGAAAACCGCTTGAATGCAGCCAAGCCTCCCAAGTCACATGAGGCTGGGGCGACCCATGATCGCGCTCTCAGCACCTCCCCCTCCGGCCTGGTGATCACGCTGGGTCTAGGAGTAGGTGACAAAGCGAATACTTTTGTATGCACACCAAAACTAGAAGTTGAATTGGCAATCTGCCGAATTGCCTCGGCTACTCCTCCCGGCGGATCAGGAAAATAGGTACGATAAACCTGCAACACCCTAAGCTCGGATTTCAATTTACTATCTTCTTGCCGTCACAAGCTGTTTCATCCATAACGTACAATTGAAAAACAACTTTCCTTATAATGGTGACATAGTTCTGCAAATAATATCCATTAATAACGTTGATTCCATAATTCATATCATTAATTTCCTGTTTCGTTTTTATGTAACAAGCTGTCATTAGATTCTACCTCAGATGCCACAGATCAGAAAAATCACCGGAATTTCAATCTGCCATATTCCGATATATTTTCATTGTTTGTTGAGCACACGCGGACCATGAAAATTCATTTACCCGTTTTCGTCCAAGTTCTACCATATTTTCAGCCAGAACATCATTTTCAACCAACCTCATCATGGCATCTGCAATCTCCTCACTACTCTCCGGATTCACCAGCATGGCCGCATTTGCGGCCACCTCCGGTATTGATGTTGTATTTGCGCTAATCACAGGAATTCCTGCTGCAAATCCCTCAAGAACCGGCAAGCCGAATCCCTCATAAAGTGACGGATAAACCAGAGCTTTGGCCGACTGCAACAAGGAATGTAATTCAATATCTGTCACATTATCCAGCCAGCAACCACATCCTCTAGCCTGCAATGCCTGTATTATTGGTAGCACTTCTTCCGCCCCTCCACCTTTACGTCCTATAATTACCATCGGGTATGCCTTTTGTACACTTATAGGCAACATGCTGTGCGCCTCGATAATACGGGCTAAATTTTTGCGCGGCAAAATTGATCCTACAAATATAAAAAAATCAGTTTTCAGCCCATATTTCCGCAATACGGCTTGGCGTGTTTCCATAGCTACGGGTTGCAAATAGGCAGGATTCACCCCCAGATGTGTGACACTAATTCGTTCAGGAGGAATCCCAAAATAATGCACAATATCAGCCTTGCTGTACTCTGATATGGTAATGATCTGCTGTGCGGAACGCGCCATCTGCCTAAAGGCAGAAGCTTTCATTGCTCCCAACCTCCCTTTCATCCATTCTGGATGAACAAGCGGAATTGCATCCATCACTGTTGCCACTACGGGTATCTTGCTTAAACGTGGGATGTAATGATCAGGCGCATGGAAGAGCTTTATTTTACCAACGAGTTGCTTGGCTCCTGGAAAAGGTAATGATGTCAAAAGTGTGATTGCCGTTGCTGCCTGATAAGGCAATGGCAAGCAAACGCTGGGGCTGTTTGGAAACTGATTTAAAGCCGAAAATGACATGCATTGCCCAAAACCAACTATTGTTTTTTCAAAATCCAACCTATCCAATTCTTCCAGTAAGCTTTTTGTATAAACACCTATACCATCAATTCGGCCAGAAGAGATGCCTTTCTGAAGTGCGCTTATACCAAATCCAATGTTCATTATCGAAGTGCGCCACACATAATTTGAATTTCACTTTGTTTTACACACATAAGGTCAAAATCGGTGTGATGGTGAATTGTACCTCCAGCGCCCGGGAAGATTATTCAAGCCGATCAGCGGGGAGGCTCCTATATAGCCACGAAGGTACTTTATTGGAAGTGTGCGAAGTACTTGTCGCTTTAATAAATATATACTGACCCAAATCTTCCTTCCTAAACTCCAGATTTTTTTTAAGAAAACTCAAATTAGCGAATGCTGCCGCATGGTTTTTGTGTACATCTGCGGTAAAATTTTCCTCGACATCAAAACCAACGAACTGGAGTAGTGTTATTAACTCCTGCCGAGTGTACTCTCGGTTGTGGCGACCGTAAGGTCCATAACCACTATATTGATCATAAATATTTTCTCCGGAAAATAAACGGGAGACATTTTCTAATCGCGTAGCATTCGGAGTGGTGATGATCAATGTACCACCAAGCTTAAGTACCCTCTTAATTTCGCGAAGTACCTTGCACGGGTCACTTAATAAATGCTCAATGATTTCGGCAAAAATAACAACGTCAAATTCACCCTCAGAATATGGGAAAGGTTCATTCTCTACATTAAAGTTCAGATAGCTATAAGTCTTAGAAATATTGGCGCCATTGTCAGGGTCTGTATAATAAACATCCTGAGTATGTACACCCTCAGAGAGGGGGCCGAAATAGTTGGCTAAGATTAACTCTAGCTTAGTAAAGTTCTCAAGCAACATAGTAGTAAAATAAGGATTTGCCCCGAGCTCCAGACATCTACCTTCCAAGCCATTCACTAGTCCGAAAGTATATACGAATCTCCTGAAATCTTGATGGCAGTAATTGCGCATCTCTTGCTCAGGAGCGCCGGCCACCCGAACAGAGGTAATGAATTCGAATAATCTCTCCTCACTAATTCCTGGAGGAAGTGGCAGCTCTGGACGAAGAGGTAATATTTTTTCGGGTGGCGCTGAAAGCTCCCTGCGAATGCGGCGAATCACTCTTTTTAACAGCATATTCATCCTCAAAAAACTAATCCAAACCTAATCTGGCCTTTAATTGCAAGGCACTCTCATGCCAAGTGAGAAAATGCATACCTTCTGATTTAGGATGTGCATCATTCCGACTAAGTTCCATCCATAAGATTATAGTATCAGCTAATTCTTTGGGTGTTCGGCCTTTAAAGTAGAAGGCATGTTCACCTGCCACCTCTCTAAGCACAGGAATGTCGCGAGCTATGATGGGCTTATTGTGCTGTGCGGCCTCTATTAATGGCAAACCGAAACCTTCACCTTCCGATGCAGCAATCAGACAGGTGCTAGCAGCATAAATTTTTTCAAGAAATTCATCGCTAATCTGTTCAAGCCAGAATAACCGCTTGTTTAATTCTGGATGTCCTCTCAATCTGTCGATCACATGCTCAACTAGCCATCCCTGCTTTCCCACAATGACCAGATAAATATCCAAACCTTGCGCCCAAAGAAGTTCGAAAGCACCAATGGTCTGGGCATGCGCCTTACGGGGCTCGATTGTCCCAACCATAAGGAAGCAGGTCTTTCCATTTAACATTTCAAGCAACATGTGTGCATTTTCAGGAAGCCCCGTACTCGGAAGGCTATTTTCCACATCTGCTCCTAAGTGAAAGCTAGTGACCAATGGGCCTGATAAACGTTGTGGCGGATTTTCTTTAATCCATACTCGAACCTCTTCAGCCACTGCTTCTGAGATACAGATTAATCCCGTTGCTACTTTTGAAATACTCTGCAACCAAGCTTCGAAAATTACATTAGTCCACGCTGGCCACCACTCTGGGTGCTGTATCAAAAGAATATCGAAAACGATGAAATAAAGTTTGACGCCACGGCATTGTAAATCCATATGCATGTCATGTACTGATTTAGCCGAGCCAGTATTCAAATCAAGAGCCAAGTAGATATCATCCTGACAAAAATCCACGATCTCATCGGCAATCATAGGAGTAGGTATTCCTATATATGTCGCCACATATCCACTTGCGTATCTATAATAGGTGCCATCGAAATAAATCGGGCGGACATCAGTGCCAGACGGGGGGTTGTCAATAAATTCTCGCAACAAGCTACGTACAACCCGCTGAATACCAGACTTGGCATCATGCTGCACAATTTCCGAAATATCGAGCAACAATTGTTTGCATGCAGCATGTCCAGCATTAAAGGCAATACAATCTGCAACCAGCGCCAAGTCAGAATCGGAGGGTTTGTGAGAACCATCTATTTCTAGATCCGCGATAGACCGAATTAACTCTGGAATAGTTTTGAGTTCCTTTCCAGAGGCAGTAATGTTTACTTGCACCAATTGTTCAAGCGCACTAATAGCTCGCATGGCACACTTATCCCAAGTAAAATTTTTCGCTTGATCCAAACCATGAACTTTCAATCGCTCGCGAAATGCTTCATCGCTCAGTCCTTCACATAGTTTATGCGCAATATTTTCAGGTGAATAGGGATCAAAAAGCGCATCCGTAAAGCCAATCACCTCGGAAATACTGGTGCAATTTGATCCAATGACTGGCACGCCGCAGGACATGGCTTCCAACACTGTAAGTCCGAAACCCTCATGCTTTGATGGAAAAACAAATAAAGTCACTAAATTATAAAAATCAATTAAATCTTCATCCGGTATAAAACCTGTAACGACCAGTTCATCATTTGCGAGTCCGGCTTGCTTCGCCAATTTTTGCAAGTTTCTCAGCTTATACGCGCCTATGTTGCCAACAATGACAAGCTGATAACCGACTCTTATCGCAGAAGGAACCATAGAGTAAGCTCGGATCAAACCTTCAAAATTTTTACGTCGATCAAAACCTCCTGGAACATACATGACAATATTCCGCTCTACCCCATACTTCGACTTCAACTGATGAATACGATCAAATGTCAGCGTATTGGGATGGAACTTTTCCTCTACCGCAGCAGAAACATTAACAATTTTATTTTGCGACAATTGTAAATTTTCAATTGCCTCTTTTCGTGACGATTCAGAAATTGTTAGTAACAAGTGGGCATTTTTTAAAGCCTGCACCTTATTGAAATAATAGTCACGGTGTGTTTCATTGGTAAGGTAGTACTGCTGATCAATGAGCGGTATGAGATCATACAAGGTTGCTGATACCAGCCCAGATGTAAACGTACCAACGGAAGTAACAGCATCATCCTCATAGCCTTCGAAAAGGCTGGTCACGTGAATTACATCCGGTTTGAGTTGATGTAAAAAATGCTCACGGATTTTTTCAGCTGCGCGTATGCGCCATATATTGGCTGGTTCAACCTGAATTACAGGAGCTGGAATTTCAAACACACGGATTCGTTCTTGAGGGATCAGACCCTCAAACTTGTGTCGAATGCCAAGGATGCTTTCAGGAAAGGCTCCATTTAAAGCCAACCATATTTCATGTTCCCTCGCATTCCGAGCAATTGCCAAAGCGAAAGATAAAGAATAACGACCAATACCGCGTGTTTTGCTTTGGCTTTGCGCGCCTTGCATGTCAATGACGATACGCACTAGCCGTTTTCTCCTTGTCTGTGTTTGATGGCAACTTTTAAATCAGCATATATTTGACGAGCACGTGGGGAGAGATCGGTAGATACAACAACTCCTGACCTTATCTTTCTTGATCGATTTGGAGTTCCCTTCAATCTCGAATATAAATCACGCACAACCGTGAAGAGCCCCAATCGCTGAATGATGTCTACTACAAATTGACCGATTTTAGGGTGTGATTGAATGAATGACATCCCTTGGCGAAGGATATATTTAACAATGAGATGGAACTGCATTTATATCCTCATCATGTATGCATAAGTCAGTGCAATGTAACTAGAATATTGCATTTCTGGGTCAATCAATTTTTTGTTGATCAATTGTTTCGCGTGTGTACACGCATCCACTTTAATTTAGAGCAATACTTAATGACCTCGATAAAGTTCCATCTGGAAATTTATCAGTACATAGCCGCCAGAATATTTGAAACCTGGAGTGTAGATAGACAGAAATGCGCTAGATTACAATGAAACTGATAAGAGTAGCATTTCTAGCCTGCTATGAAAAATACCATTCAGTTGGCCACTTTATTCAAGAAATCTGTGTAGCACAGGCCAATTCCCTCGGAAAGCGAGGTTTTCGCCTGCCAACCTAGCTCCTTCATCCGGTCAACGTTTAATAATTTTCTTGGTGTACCATCAGGTTTGCTGGAATCAAACACGATTTCCCCCTTAAAACCGACAACATTCATAACCGTCTCGGCTAACTCACGAATAGTCACGTCCATACCAGTGCCCACATTGAATATTCCATCACCGATGTCACGTTCCATCAAAAACACGCAAGCATCTGCCATATCATCCACATACAAAAATTCTCTCTTCGGCTTTCCGGAACCCCACACTACCAAAGCCTTATCGCCACGAACCTTGGCCTCGTGTGTCTTGCGAACAAGTGCAGGCAATACATGGCTATTATTCAAGTCGTAGTTATCGTTAGGGCCATATAGATTTGTCGGCATTACTGACACATACCGTGTGCCATATTGACGGTTATAGCTTTCACACAACTTGATACCCGCAATTTTTGCAATCGCATAAGGTTCATTTGTCTGCTCTAGCGGACCGGTCAGTAGATATTCCTCCTTCATTGGTTGAGGGCAATCACGAGGATAAATACAGCTGGAACCAAGAAACAGCAATCGCTGCACCCCGGCCTTCCATGCCGAATGTATAACATTAGCCTCCACTATCAAGTTTTGATAGATAAACTCAGCTCGAAAGTTGTTGTTAGCTTGAATACCCCCTACTTTAGCAGCGGCCATAAAAATGTAATCTGGTTTTTCCTGATTCAGAAATTGATTCACTTCCGCTTGGTTGGCCAAATCTAGTTCAGCATGGCTGCGCATTATCAAATTGGTATAGCCAGCAGATGAAAGCCTCCGCACAATGGCCGATCCAACCAATCCTCGGTGGCCTGCAACATAGATTTTAGAGTTTTTGTTCAATCGGCCATTACTCATGATAGTCATAGGTTGCATAACCATGTTTTTTTACCAATTCATCACGTTCAGCACTCTTCAGATCTTCACGCACCATTTCAGAAACCAATTCATGGAAAGTAATTTTTGGTATCCAACCGAGTTTCTGTTTGGCCTTCGTCGGGTCGCCCAGTAAGGTTTCAACTTCGGTAGGGCGAAAGTACCGAGGATCTACCTGCACAATGCAGTTACCCTGTTCGTCATAGCCCTTTTCATCAACACCCTTGCCTTTCCAGACAATGCTGATACCCAGTTCACCAGCAGCAATCTCGACAAACTGACGTACACTGTACTGCACGCCTGTAGCAATAACGAAATCCTCAGCCTGCTCCTGTTGCAACATCAACCATTGCATTTCGACATAATCCTTTGCGTGTCCCCAGTCACGCAGGGCATCAATGTTGCCTAAATAAAGGCAGCTTTGCAGGCCCAATTTGATTCGTGATAAAGCACGGGTAATTTTGCGGGTAACAAAAGTTTCGCCGCGAAGTGGTGACTCGTGGTTGAAAAGAATACCATTGCAAGCATAAATACCATAAGCTTCACGATAATTCACAGTAATCCAGTAAGCGTACATCTTGGCAACTGCATAAGGGCTGCGCGGATAGAACGGAGTCGTTTCCTTCTGTGGAATTTCCTGAACTAAACCATAAAGCTCCGAAGTGGATGCCTGATAGAAGCGAGTTTTCTTTTCCAAACCTAGAATTCGTATCGCTTCCAGGATGCGCAACGTGCCAATACCGTCAGCATTTGCAGTGTATTCTGGAGTATCGAACGACACTGCCACATGGCTCATCGCCGCGAGATTATATATTTCATCAGGTTGCACCTGCTGAATAATACGAATCAGGTTGGTGGAATCTGTTAAATCCCCGTAGTGCAGCACGAAATTACGATTTGAAACATGTGGATCCTGATATAAATGATCGATACGATCTGTATTGAACAATGATGCACGGCGCTTTATGCCATGCACCACATAGCCTTTTTTTAGCAAAAACTCAGCGAGATATGCCCCGTCTTGTCCAGTAATTCCACTTATCAACGCCACCTTATGCAAACTCATAGACACTCCATACAAAATATGATCAACACAACAAATAATACATCCCACACCACACGGTGACCATTTTAGCAGCAGAAATAAAGGTCAGCTGAATATTTTCCAATCAGTCAGAAAATGACAAACGCATCATTAATGCGAGTCGTTGCTAAACTGGCTATTCTGGTAATCCGGCGTTTCCATATCATGGATCATGCCATCTCCTTTAACTTCAGTATCTGCTCCGCAACCATTTTCTTTATCATTTCCTCGAAACTGACAGTGGGTTTCCAGCCCAACTGCTTGTGCGCCTTAGTAAAATCGGCCAGAGTCTGTCCGGATTCCAGCGGACGCACCAAATCTGGATTGCTCACAACACTCTCACGCCAATCCCTATCCACGCAAAGGTAAGCGGTTTCACACAATTCTCTTAGAGTATGTAATTTTCCAGTGCCAATCACGAAGTCATCTGGATATTCTTGCTGAAGCATTAACCACATCGCCCGAACGAAATCACCTGCATAGCCCCAGTCTCTGGCAACATCAAGATTACCCAGCGACAACTTCCCACGCTGAACTATTGGCCTCCCCATTTCGTTTAGATCTGGCGAATCTGAAATACCCAACGCTGCACATGCGGCGCCATAAGCCACCTTTTGAGTAAGAAAATGGAGCGGGCGGCGCTCACTCTCATGATTGAACATAATCCCGCTTGCGATATAAATACCATAGCTTTGCCGATATATTTTAGCCATTTGATGGGCGTAAACCTTGGCTGCCGAATATGGATTCACGGGATTGAAAGGGGTTTGTTCGTTCTGAGGTGTCATCACCACTTGGCCGAACATATCCGAGGATGATGCATGATATATCCTGCAGGATGCATAGTTGTGCCTAACCGCCTCGAAAAGGCGTATTGCTCCCAAGCCATTGACCAGCAGTGTCTCTGGGGCACGCGCCCAAGATTCTCCTGGTCGCGACTGTGAAGCCAAGTTATAGATTTCATCCGGGCAGGCATCATGAATTGCTGAAGCGATATCAACCCCCTCAGACATATCGCCGAACAATACTTCAATCTTTCCTGTCAGATGGCTGGCGTTATTTTTTCGGTGCCAGCTTTCCTGCCTTGAGAATCCGAAAACCTTGTACCCTTTTTCCAGTAAAAATTCTGCGAGAAAAGAACCATCCTGCCCTGTAATGCCTGTAATCAATGCTCTTTTCATTTCTTCATTTTCAATAGTTATTAGTCAGCACAATTGACAGAATCTTGCAATCACCCTACGCTTCCTAAAAATTCATATGGCAAGCATAATATCTACAAGTTTGAATTCATATTTTACCAAGCGTATTAACACCATAACTTTCTAAACTTCACGATGATTTTGTTCCGAACATTTTTCGAAAGAGATCTGTTCCACATAATTGAAGCAGCTATCACGCGAAGCCAAATGTGTAATATTAAAATCATTGAGTGTGGTTGCAGGTTAATATTTTCCTTTATTCCTGTATATGCATAACCAAACAGCCAACTATCGGGAACACTTCCAAAATTCTTCTTTAACATGTTATTGATTTCCTTGTGAACTTCCAATTGCGCTCTCGATGTTTTATTCTCGGCATACATCCTTGAGCCTGCCAGTTTCTCCTTTATATAGCCGAAGCGCTCACCAAATTTGCCAAGTCGCAACCAGTACTCATAATCCATACAATACATAAGTGATTGATCAAGATAGCCGTGGTTATTCACAACCAGACGGCGAAAGAAAAGTGCAGGCTGGCAGATGAAACAAGTTTCCTTTAGTCGCTCAAAATCCCATTGCTCTGTAGGATAAGCTTCATAAGCGCGATCCTCAACATCTATATGGTCAGCCATCCCATAAACCACGTTGATATGCGGATTTTTTTCAAAAAAATCCACGACACGGGCAATGGCACCAGAGTAGTAAACATCATCAGAGTTTAGCCAACCGATGATCTCGCCATCAGTAGCTTGTATACCTTTATTGATTGCATCAGCTTGCCCGTGATCTTTCTCTGATACCCAGCGCACTGATGGCCTGAAGTTCTTGAGTATCTCAACAGTATTATCCGTACTACCACCATCAATAATCACATGCTCGATTTCTGCACCAGATTGGCAAGCAACACTTTTCAGAGTGCGCTCAATAAACCTCCCCTGATTAAATGACGGAGTAATGATGCTAACTTTCATGCACAAACTTTCAAAGAAATAAATGTAATTGTGAATTTAAGCAATAAATTCTAAATTGGGTCATGCAATCGTCCTCCGATGCCTCCATCAATTGGTAAATCTGCCCCAGTTATAAAGCGAGCATTTTCAGAGCAAAGAAACTGTACCAAACGCACAATCTCCTCCGTCTCCGCTATTCGACCAACAGGATGATAGGCACCCAATTCATTGTATTTTTCCTGTTGCCCCCTAAATCCATCGAGCAACATCTCGGTTTTCGTTGCAGCCGGAGAAACGGTATTTACTGTAACATCTCCAGCAAACTCTAAGGCCAGCGCACGGGTTAGCCCTGACAATGCAGCCTTTGACGTAGAGTATGCAGAAAAACCTGGTTTAGTCAGCCTGGAATGAATACTTCCAATGTTAAGGAAAGCTCCGTTGGCTTGCCTAAGAGGAACCTCAAAAAGTTTTGCCATGACAAAAGGTGCAACCACATTAACTTGCTGACAAAACTGGAAGTCAGAGATTGACAATGCCTTAAGTGAGCCAGTGATTTGAGCGGCAGCATTATTTATGATCACTTTCAATTCAGCCGATTGTTCTCTAACAAAATTAGTGACATCGTCCCTAAATTGTGTTTGAGTCGAACTACTAGATGCAAGTACGGACAGATCACATGCAATGTATCTATCACACTTGGCGCTATCTTTAGTGTGCAAGTCCGTCCCAATGACTAGATATCCAGCCGCCATAAATTCGCGGCACAAGGTTTTTCCAATCCCGCCATTGCATCCAGTAATGAGTACAACTTTGCTTATAATAGAGGACATTCAAGCACTCCAACCCTATGTTTTTGAGTCACAATTCATGTTGCTTTAGGACTATAAAGCGACTCAATGTCAAGTCGTGGAAAAATCCTGCACGCACCGTCAACCGTGCAATCGAAAATCTTTCGATTATTCGCACGAAAAACTTCCAGAGCCTCTTTGTAGGATATCTCACTATTTACAATATCAGGCAAATCCCATGCCTGCCCATTACCAAAATAGGCCGGGTCAAAATGATCCACGTCATCACCAACTATTATTGATTTCATGTTTTCTTGCCCATTAATATGTTGCTTAAATTTGTGATCCATGCCGACAATATAGACTTCTGAAAATCCCATGTAATAGATTATTTGTAGCGCTGCATGTGTAACCGTGTAGCCTTCATGAACAAACTTACAAATATCTTCACTAAACCGCCGACTTGACTTGTAAAACCCAGTATTGATCAGATAGGTATAAGCATCCTCCTGGATCAATGGCTCTCTATCCGGAGTCCCAATAAATTTAATAATTGGTAATTTGCTGTATTGTTCAGTTGATTGCGCAATCACCTTCCGATTGACTGCGACAATATATTCAGGTCGAACACCTAGGCGATCAATTCCTAAATAAATCTTATTTAAACCAAAAATTACAAATCTGCTCGCGTCAATTCTTGAAAAATCCACCTTGTTTAGGCTCGGCCCATTGCATAGCAGGATGCACTTCCTCCCCTTATGGCGATTTTTGAACTGCTTAAGACGTCTACCAAACCTTTTTAAACGTAGCACATTTTCTACGCGTGAAGAAATGGACAATATCGGATTCATAATGCTACGGCCTAGTGCTACTATTTAGACATGTCCAACTACCTGAAATACTGCCGAACGCCAACTTGCTCCAACAAATAATAGATGTGAATTGCTCATAACGCTTTCGTCAACGAACCTTGTTACGCCCGGCCAATCTGGGGCAGTATAATCATCAAAAATAATATATCCTCCATTTTTTACTGCATGAAGATAGTTAAAAAAGTCCGCTTTTACTCCTTCATAGCTATGATCGCCATCTATAATTAATAGGTCATACGGCTGCTTGGCAGCTGTTTGGATTGCCGAAATTTCAGTGCTCAGTGACTTAATCAACAGGCAGCTCTCTTCCGGCACACCGGCTATCGCAAGATTCTCACGGAAAGTCCGCTCACTGATGGCTTCGTCAGTCACAATATCACGCACATCCTTTCCATAATAGCCATCAAGCGGGTCGATTGCGGCAATCATCACGGAATCAAAGCGTGAATTGCAGTAATCGTAAATTGCTGTTAGGCCGATTCCGAACAGCGTACCAATCTCCAATACACGCAAATTTTTATCCTTTACCGCAGCGGCAACCAGAACCCGCAAGATCACATTTTCAATCGGGGTCGCAAGGCGGCCTTTTGACAGTCGTTCCAAAGTACCAATCCGATGGGCTAGGTAAGCTAGGGATTTTGAAGTAAATTTAATTCCCAGCTTGCCTGACCAATCTTTCAGCAAAAGATCTGCATGCTCTTTCTTAAAACGCCGGTTAAATGGCTGGTAATCGTCAGTATTGAAGATTGAATTGGCTGCGAGTTGATCTTGCTTACTCTCAAGCTTCTGCAAAGCTGTTTGTTTTTGCTGTAACTCAGCCTGCAAAGCTGTTTGTTTTTGCTGTAACTCAGCCTGCAAAGCTGTTTGTTTTTGCTGTAACTCAGCCTGCAAAGCTGTTTGTTTTTTAGCCTGCTGTTCTAGTCTGCTATAGAGCTTACGAATTTCCATTTGCAGTTCTTGTCTTGCAGAATACTCTCGTTCAGCAAAATTGCGTACTTTCACCCTTACATAAAATGCTCCGAGTACGGCTATAGCAAAAGATGCCAGCATCACTGCCACAACCCAAAAGTAAACCTTATAAGGTGCTATTAGCGAAAGCATTACAGGCGAAACTAAAAGCACCAATAACAATACACTTCCGAGAACCGTTGCCACCGAATGATGTTTCATAAATCGTAAAGCCCAAATTACAAACTGTCCAAAAGAAAAAAGTATTATGCTTTTGTTCCTCAACCACACCGCAAAGCGTGTATACAAATTGTTATTAACTGACATAGTTATTACCTTGTTTTGATTATTATTCAAATTTTCAGTACTTGATATTGATGCACTTGGATTCAAAACACTGCGTTTTTCATTGGTGGGCTTATCTCTATTAGCACGAACTTTCAGTACGCTTCGAACCGCCGCGACTATGTCTTTCTCTTCGACTTGATCACGAAATGCAAGTAAATTTCCCCATGCCTTGTCATCTGCAAGTTCACATGGGTAACGCATCAGCCGATTCCAATCGTGGGAAATGCCATAGCGAACAATTGGATGCCACTCACTCACGTAAACCTTATAGCCTTTTTCAACCAGATATCGCGCCAAATCGTGAAAGGTATAGCCAAGTGGGACCGTTTTGACATCTTCGAATTCGCATTCAATCACAGCGGGTTTGGTACGCTCCCAGGGAAATCCCTGCAACACGAAGAGATCATGACCTTCTGTATCAATCTTAAGAAAATCCACCGCTGGCATGGATTTATCTTTAAAAAACTCAGCGAGTGTTATCGTATCCACCCGTTGAGATTCAACGTGACTCTCGTGAAAAGCTGAAAGGCCACTGATTCCGGTACTCTGCTCCGAACGAAAAAAGGACACTCCCTTTAAAGTCTTATTGCTGACACAGCGATTATCAAGACTAACCAGCGCATTGTTCTTATGAGCCGCCAATCTTTCCAGCAATTTTCCCCGGTTAATTTCATCAGGCTCAAAAGCATATATATTCCAGCCGCGATCTAAAAATGGAGCTAGTGCTGTTCCCGAATGTGCCCCGACATCAATCATTAACGAGCCATCTTTTTTACCAGAAAGCAAAGTTGCGATACAGTCGTTTTCCTCCAAATGAGCCAATTTATTCCTCTCATATGGGCCCACCAAAATTGTTGAATGCAAACGATTAACTCCTTTTAAAAAATTGGCTTCATAACCAGCCCCAATTAGCAATACTTCACGAATAACAAGCAAAAGATCGCTATGTACGGATTTGACATCGTCAGCCACATAATCCACATGCAATGAGGACTGCCACTGATAATGGTATAACAACTCACCTATATGCCTGAATTTGTCATTAGCAATCAACAAATCACAAATATGAGCGGGAGCTTTGAATGCTGACATCTCCCACTCAACAAACACATTTCCACAACTCATCTCATCGATGAGGGCAAGTATCTCGTTTTCTACTTCATCAAAATTTCCACTTACTACGCAAATCTTTTTGAATATAAAAGTCCTGGAGGAATCCAGTGCACCCCATGCTGTTGCACCAAGGGCTCGGAATATGGAGTGAAATTGATCCATAGTCTTTGGCCCACCAATCCATGCAACTTCCCGGCTCAACCCACTCAGGTTTCTCAAACTTGCACAAACGTTATCAGCCAAATTATAGCGATTCAACAATTCACTATAAACAGCATTAACATTATTAGTTAGATCGGATTTGCCAGCCTCGCCTTGATAAGCTCTCTCTTTCTCATCAATGTGAATTGACTTTAGCGACAGGCACGGGTTTGTTACTTCATATCCCCCAAGCTTTAGGACTGAAGCAAGGGCTGTATCACAGCCATAACTACCGACCAAGATTGAGTCTAAAGAAGCAGGAGGATTTAAGGGTGCGTCATAAATATAGGTATCGAATGAGAAATAATTCTTTTCGTTAATTGCCATGGAGTCAGAAGAAATCTCAGGCCAAGGTGGCGATGGCTTCATACCCTGTATGTACACTCCTCCAGATGTCTTATTCCATCTCGTTAATGCATATATGGTCTTGCATCCGCCAAATCTATTCAGAATCAAGGCATTCGCAAACTCTTTCGAAATCTCGATATCAGAATTCGCAATCGCGATGATCCCCGGCCCCAATGAGTTGCCATAATTCATAATCTGCTTGTAACTGGGTCTAGTTTCGATAATGCTGACAACCAGCCTACCGCTATCCATTAACGCATTTAGCGAATCCATCCGGGTCGAATCGAGGTTATCTTTCAGATCGTTTAGTGCCCCCTCCATCAGTACATGCACACCCAAAATGAAAGGATTTGCGCAATTTAAGATGAGCATATCTGCATTCGCACATATTACTGACGAATCCCCCGACGACCTGAAGGAGGTTATCAAAGAAAGGCGCATTTTTTTCAAAAATCCTGATATCCGCTCCTTGGGAAAAGAACCGTGATCGCTAATGGGACTACAATCTACTATGATCGTTCTGCTTTCCTGCTTCGATAAATACTCTGACACCTTACGTATTGCATCAACATGAACCAATCCCCCCTTATTTTTTAGATAATTCGGATCATTGGGAATGTTGTATTGATCCCCTTCCTGCTGATAATCACTGAAAAAATAATTGGGATTAAATTTTGGAGTTTTTGTAATCTTTAGCCTAATGTCACCCTCTTCACCAAGGCGAGAGGCTTGCGGCAACAATTCAACGTAATTAGAGTCAATGCCAATCGTGCTAATCAACTCCATTCCCTCGTGTATCATCCAGCGGATTGCCCAACTACCTGTGGTAATAAAGCTGGTTGTGAATAGCTCCGATTGATTATGCGCCTGGCTGAACCAATAAATACGCTCGTGCCACGCCAAATGAGGAAATAATTCCTTGAACTCGTCCCTCAAGAAAAATTTCTCAATGCGACCCTCTTCGACAAGCTCAGCAATTCTTTTTGCGTGAGAACGAATAACTACCGTATCCATACATATGTAATAGGTAGGACGGAAATCGATTCGATCCCAATATCGATACGCCGCATTCATTCCAACGGAAGCAATATGCCCTAGCCGAAGCTGATTAAAATCTATTAGCTTCGCAGAAGGTCCATTCCCCATCACCATTGCAACTTTGGTAGACACACTACCGTGAGACCTTGCGATATCCGATTGCATTCTGGCACCTCCCAATAAGTACGTCGCCTCTCCGTTTGTCGCCTGAATATCCCCCTCGTTCAACTCCAAAAATGATGAAACGACGGAAAACAGTGTTGGCGTTCTCAATGGCAAATTGCATGCAATGCATGTTTTCAATACCATCGCCCGCTGTTCGAATGAAAGGAGATTGGCAGCATCTTCAAGGGAAATTAAGTGCAAACGCGCGAGTGGCACCCGAAAGTAAGACGTGATTGTCGGAGCCGGCAATGTATTCACAAAATAAATAAATTCTTCATCTGCAAGATATCGATAACACTCTGCAATATCATTGCAAAGAACACACCAGGCAAAAACAGATAATTTCCGGCCAATGATAACTTTTGTCTTAAATGGTTCCGTTAATCCACAAACATACTGTTCTGCCACATTGTCAGCATGTACCTCTGAGTACACCCAATCAATTACTTGTTGAACAGCAGACTCATGTCTGGCGTAATTTTTAACAACCGTAGAATCACGATGTATCCTGTATATCGCGCTGCCACCCTCAACATAATCTGAAGAAAACCCGCCACGCAGCACGGTAGCTAAAAATAGCCAGTCCTCGCCGTTGACCATCCCCTCCCTGAATTGGAACCGCTGCAGAATCTCGCGTTTTCCCGTGACGGAATTCAGCGATGCGGGATTGGTGTACATGTCCGCAAAGGTTATCTTTCTTGGTGTTGCAAGAACAACTCCTAGATCATTGCCGTACTCATCGACAAACCTGAGCGGCCCATGCACAAGAGCAGCGGCAGGGTACTTTTTCAGATAAGTCAGACGCGCACGCAGCGCCCCCGGATCGAATTCATCATCTGAATCCAGGAAAGCAATGTACTTTCCTCGTGCATTTCTCAAACCAGTATTCCGAGCTCCGGAAACACCCTTCTGGCCGGAGTTCGCCAAGACCCGGATTCTTTTGTCTGCTTCCGCAAGACGTTTAGCAAGTTCCAAAGAGCCATCCGTACTTCCGTCATCCACCAGAAGCAATTCAATATCCTTAACCCCCTGACTCAATACAGACGTTACCGCCTTACTCAGAAACGCACCGGGATTATAAACAGGGCAAATTACTGTTAGCTCAGGGGCGCTGTTCAATTGAAAATCTCCATTGCTTTCTTCCAGAACATCCACCAGTCTTTCATCTATCTGCCGGATATTGCCGAGATGCGCATAATATATCGGGGCACTGAATATCACATTCATATTCAAGCAAAAATGCAGCACATCGTGACGCTCGCCCAGATGGGTAGGCTTATAGTTTTTGGGTGGCCATACCCGCCCCCACTTCTTCAAAATTGCCTCGCTTTCAGGATGCATCAGCCTATCCGAAGCGGTTCCATTGCCACAGAAGAACAATGTCTTTTCAAGCTTCGACACTATGAGCTTCTTCCCTGCGGCAGCCACACGCAGCCAAAACTCGAAGTCAGCGCAAAAATCGTAAGCTCTAGAGTCAAAAAAACCAAACTGGTCATGCAACGCCCTTCGCCAAATTGGCGCACAGTGCGGGATGCTACGCTTCACTATCCGGCCATTTGCCACGGATACCATATCTTCGATTCCGTACTCGATGATTTCACGCTCAGCAAAACGGGAAAGCGCAATATGCTGCTGTTTGCTGGCGTCCTGTGACACCTTGCCAATTTCCGAAGTCATGACCGAAAAGGAGGAAAATATATCGGCCTGATACTTATTGAGGCTCTCGACTCCATAGACGAAGTAATCCGGCGAAACACGATCATCCAGATTCAGATTGCAGACAAACTCGGTTGAAGATTTACGAGCAGCTATATTCCATGCATCGTAAAGCGACACATCCTCTGAAGAATTAACCAGAACAAGATCGGGGTAACGTTTCAGCTGAGTCTCCACCCAATCAGGGTCTTTGTGCGAAAAAGGGAAATTCACCGCGATCAGAGTACAAGACTCGACAATTTCCGGCACCAGAAGAGCATCAATGTACCCCTCTATGAGATCACTTCCCCGATAACACGAAAGGAGTATCGAAACCTTTTTCATCACAATCCTGAACCTGTGGCAATAACACCTTTCAATTTACTAGGCATTGCATCAATAACTCGCACGTAAACTTCCTGAATGATTGAATCTTTCATTTTATATCCCAAAATATTCCAAACACCTGTATTTTGTCTTCGCTCCGCATTAATCAGCCAGCAAAACTTATCAATGTGTAAAACGTTAATAAATCCTTCAAAGCTGCTGCCACAACTTTGGCTGAAATGGTTTGATATGCATTGGACTTAATTCTGGTGAAGCAGACTTTAACTTTCTGCTGATGAATACCGCATCAACCTGCCAGAGGCAATCACCGTAATAACAGGAATCAACAAGATCCCATAAATCAAAACCATTCTCGTGAAGAATGATCGAACGCTGCACAAATGTATCAACTGTCATTTCAATAATAACGGCAGAAGTTTTTGCCAGTGTAGCTACAGCCCCCTTAAGAATTTTCTGGGGAACATCAGCCCCCTCCACATCTATCTTCAAAAGGTATGGCCCGTTGCCGCCCCGCTCACCAAGAAACGAATCCAATGTAATCGACTTCAATTTTCTGGATGTCTCGGTCTCTTTTTCAACAATCCAGCTGTGGGATATTTCATTACCCCCATACTTCTTTTCAGAATGCAAAAATATATCCGCATTCTTATCGGACACGGCAGCGTTGACTATTTCATAATTCATGCCTTTATAATTCTGGTGAATGTGTGGAAAATAGTCAGTGATAGGCTCAAACAGCAAATGTGGCAAATCGGGATAAATACTCATCAAAGGCAAAGTCTTGTGCTGAACGCCAACGTCAAGTATCGTTGTTGCCGGCACCCCCAACTCACGAAGCTTCCGTAAGCTGTCTGTCATTTTTGCTACTCTCATGTCAATACCCCCGGGTTGTAAATAGTAACTAACTCATTACTGCGTGCCACGACAATCAAGATTGGAACTTGCTCCGCAACTCTTTTAATTCAAAATTATAAGGCCATTTCATCTTTATTCTGCTTCTATTAACACGTTCAATTTGCATACCTTACCGCCTCGTCAAATCAGTCCTACACTCAAACTGTACAGCATGACATAGCTCAACCAAGACCCCATTTTGAATATCAAATATAATCTACTCAATTTATAAAAACTTCATATTTTTGGCGCTAAAATCTATTACGTTTGTATTCTTTTCTACGAAGTAATATCCGTTGTTTGTTAGCCCCATGGGTATACTTTCCCACCCACATTTTGCAATGTCTTCATCTAGTACACGTATATTCTCAAATCCAGAATCCTCAAGCATGTTGATAAACAGATTATTGGTTACATGCCAACCCAGCACGGGCAATCGACTCTTCGGATGAAATTCTTTTCGATTAACTGCAACTAGCCCGTCACCGGCCATGAGTTGTGTAGAAATAAAAAAATGTGTGCAAGTAATCGTGTGTAAATAATCCAAAAAGCTTGAGATATTTCGAAAATGGTAAGCCAAACCAAGACCGAGGACTATGTCAAATTTCCCCAATTTATTACTATTAAACAGAGTATCGTGGTGCACTTCGAGTAGGTCATCACTAATATCGAAATATTTTTTCCAAAACATCATTTGTTCGTAATATTCGCGCTTATATTCGACTGCAACGCACCTAGCGCCCCTCTTCATCAGCTCAAGAGTTAACCCGCCAGAATTCGCGCCCAAGTCTAATACTCTTTTACCTTCCCAATGATCTTCAGGCAACCCGCGAAACAACATTTCAGACAAATGTAGTGGATTCCAGATTCCAGGTATTCTAAAGTCATCGTTGAACACCACCGATTGATGGCACGGCCCAATCTCACTTAATTTTTTTAAAAAATCCGTTTTTTCGGTCGCTAAAATAGATCTCTTGAGTGTTTCTAATAATTCATTCTTATCCATACTTTTCATCCCAAAAAATGTGCGCTCTAACAGAGCACATCGGTCAATGCAGCAACAGTCTAGAAGCTGGCTTGCCCGTCCTTCTAGCGACTGCATGACGCCGCCTCATTGTTGCTAAATTTACCTACAACCCATGCACTGTCCCTGCTGGCCATAGCATATCTCTGCTCAACTGTTAGGTTGCCCAGCATATTGCTGCTTGTCCAACTCAATACCGTTTTGCTGTGCCGATCTATCTCCTCCACCCAATAGAGGAAGTCCGTTCTAGTCTGATCTGGGTGATGTCCATATTCTACGGTTTAGTCGAGACCATCCGCTCAGCAAATTCGGATATAACTTGTACTGCAGCTGCGGGCAACCAGTGTGAGTAATGCTGCTATGCCTGTCGGCCCCAGAAGCGCATAAGCCACATAACTCGCTTGTAGTTAAATTTTGCCCACACATCTTCATATCCACCTCGCGGTTACAATGGAATAGCGTGATGCACCCCAGTTGCATCGCCATCTCAGCTCTCCGCTGCGACTCGTGTGAACACTGGTGGTTAAGGCGACTGCCATAACTCTCGCCGAAAAGGTTGTATACGCATGGGCTGAAGGCTGGAAAAGTTTCTCATGCAGCTTCTCTTGACGTATATAGCCTCGAATTGCCATAAAGTCTGATCGTAGTAGCATAGCGTTGTCATATCCCAAAGATCGAACTCGGCTTCATCGAGCAGCGCGGCACGTTCGAAAAACTGGTTCATAGTCATTTTGATTATGATGACGGAGCAGTGCGACAGCGTACGCGGGGCGCTGCGCAGAAGTTCAGCAGGAACAGACGGGCCGTTAACATCGATCTTAAGCAGGAAAGGTGCCCTTGCTTCACCCCGCGCAATATAGTTGTCAAGCGTAATGGCTGAATCATCGCCATTAGCAAGCCTATAATCAAAATTTGCGTAGCTGGAGCAGGCCGTCTGAACGTGGGTATAATCCTGCAGAAAAAGGTGGTGAGTCCTGTCGGCAAACAACTCTCTAAGTACCGGGGTACCATTAACGATACCCATATCAAGTATATCGCCAATCGGGACATCTGTCGCTCGCAGACGAATCAGGCTATCTCTAACCAGCGCATTGCGCTTTTGAGTCGTATGCAGCCTCCTTCTCTCTAGAGCATGAAAATGATTGGCGGCATCAAGCTCTTTCCTGCCGGCTGGAGAGTCTACCCTTGAATGTGTGGAAGATGTGGAGGCCAATATTCTTGCTAACTTGCTTTTCGCATATTCGTAAATTAAATAATCCAGTTTGTTATTGTCTCTAAACCACTCCATTTCAATCTCAGTAAGTCCCAATGGGTGTTCCGCCCTAGGCGAAACATTTAATTTTTCCAGTTCGACAGTTGGTTTCTTAAAGAGTGCTGCCAATATATCGACAGATTCCTGAAGTTGCTCTTGTACTCCAATGAAGACATAGCAATCCATAACTTCTTTATAGTTTTCCAAAGAGCAGGCAAATTGATCCGCCAAAAAGTTACTCCCTTCCCGCAAAAAATCGGAAAATGTCGAGTTCACCTGATTGCGTCGCCCAGTCATTATTTCGTAATAATACAATGAGGCTCTCAACTCTAGTGGCTCTCTCACCAGAGAAAAGACTTGAAAAAGTTCTGGATTTTTCCGAATTTCCGGATAGCGAGTAAAAAGGCTATTTCTCGGAGTTTCAAAATGACCGCACACACATGAATTACTATTAAAAGCACTCAAAAAGAATGGTGGATTTAACGGCTCATTTCCCCTTAACTGATCAACAGTAATATAGTCTTTGTACAGGTCAAACCAATTCCCAAGTACCTTCAAGACTGAAGTTCCACCACATTTTGGCGTATGGTCAAATATCCTGATCGGATACTTATCAACGCCCATTTCTGCCTCTGCCAAAGAATGAGTCACCTCTATACCCCCAAGAAAACCTAATTAACAACCAACGTCTCAATCTGTCGCAAATATATGAAGAGATTTCTCCAACATGTTGGCGTACCAAATCAACTGTTACAGCTACATGCTTCGGTATGGTTTATTGTGAATACGGAGCCCGCATGACAAGCGAACATAAAATATTATCGTGATACATAGTCAATTTTCAGTTTTTCCATCAAAAACAAATTAAAGTTTTGGCTTACGCTGCCAAATTGCCAAGCCCGGTGTGAACCATGATACAAATTCCAGATTGATCAAATTACCACCATGTTTGCTTTGAATATCCCGGAGAAAACCGTTAACTCGCGAATCTTCTCCCTCCTCAGAAATACGGTAAGTGTTGTCAAAGATCACCAGCGCATCGTCCGCGAGCATTGGCAACACGATTTCGAATTCGCGTTGCACATCCGCATAAAGATGGGACGCATCCAGAAATGCAGTGCGAATACCTCTTTCGTGTTCCAGTGCTTTGGGCAACATTTCCCGGCTGTCACCAAGATAATGCTCTACTCGCTCCGACACTCCAGCTGCACGCAAATTAGCGTTTGCCTTTGCTGCATTTTCAGGGTTGAGCTCAAAGGTGATAACACGACCCTGGCAACCCGCATCAATCAAAGCTTGTGCAAGCATGATAGTAGTACAGCCCCAGTTGGTGCCGGTTTCTACGATGACTTCGGTACGCTTTCTATCCAGATGCGCAAGCAAGAGGTGATAAATCAGGCCCCATCCCGGATATCCAATAGTTGCCCCTGTACGTTTTTGCGCCTCTTCAATTGTCTCAACCCCCTGTTCAAGCGAAGCCAAATAGCGATTAGGGATCACGTTAACGTTATATCCAAACATTCTGTGATAGACCGGTGGTTTCATTTAATTAATTCCTTATCGTTTTATTTTCAAAAAAAATTTTTTGTTTTTATAACGCCCGCCATTTATGCGGAAGCATTACCGTACCCCAGAAACGGCTAAGAGTCGGCAGAACAGTCAATGTTGGGTTTTCTCTGCGGTAAAGGAATTCCGGTCCATCAGCAACGCCGAAGTTAGATAAATATATACCCGGATTAAGTACAATATTCGGTACCTCAAGCTTGAAAATAACCTTCTGCATCGGCGTTATCTCTATGCGTTCAGCCTGCAGTTCAGAAGAGAATCCAGTCACGCACTCACCTTTCTCCGCATAGACCGGCACACCTAAAATAAGATTCCTAGGGCTGTAATCCAGTTTGAATGCCGCACGAAAATATAATGTTTCCCCAAAACGGATTTCACTGATCGGGTTTCCCTTGGCATCACACCAAAAGTGTTCAACCTCGCTTATCACATGCTCGTTAGTAAACTGCGGCCCTACTATCTCGGTCTTTATTGCAACGACATTCTTTTCTTCTAGAGTCGCCAACCCCAAGTATATTTCAATGGCTTCTTCCGGATTTCCCTTAAATACAATTTCTCCTTTTTTCAACACGATGACATGATTACAAAATGATTTTATGTCCTGCATCGAATGAGAAACGAAGACAAATGCAGTTTTATCACGCAACTCCCGAATACGAGCAAGGCATTTCTGTCTAAATTTGAAATCACCAACAGCAAGAATTTCGTCGATGAATATAAGATCAGACCTCATGGTCACCATGATGGAAAAGGCAAGACGCATAAGCATCCCCGAACTATAAGTCGACACCGGCGCATCCAGAGCATCGCCCAATTCGGCAAAATCGATTATTTCCTGGAAATTTGCTGCCACCTCTTCATTATCTCGACCCAACATCGCACCACGCAAAAAAATGTTGCGCCTGCCGCTTGCCGACATTTGGAATCCTGCGGTGAGGTCAATCATTGCTGCCGTGCTGCCTAAAATTCTAATCTCTCCCGCATCGGGTAAAAACTGGCCTGCCAGAAGACGCAGCAAGGTGGTCTTGCCGGCACCATTCAGACCGATGATTCCAAGCGCCTCACCCCGCTTGAGAGAAAAACTGATGTCCCTGAGCGACCAAAATTCCCCCGGACTCAGTTTCCCAGGTGGTTGCGAAGGACGACCCATCATGGTTCGGATTAAATTCCTACCAATTCGATGCCTAGTAACACCCTGCAACCGAGAGTAGAGCTTGGAGACTTTCTCCACCTCCAATACTGTGTCGTTCTGCATCATCAACTAATACCCCTAACTCGATATTCCATGATGAAAAACAGCCTGCAAGAAAATATGAACACAGTAATAGCAAGCCCAACCATCACAGCACAGTTATAAAGGTTTGTAATTGACCCATGATAAACAAGGCTTCGGCTTGCTTCGATGAAAACAAAAAATGGATTGAATGTATTGAATTTTGATAACCAACCCGTTTCAGATACAGGAAATATCACTCCGCTGATAAAAATTCCATACTGCAGCGCAATTGCTACGATGCGGGAAATATCCGTATATACGACGTTCAGCATACCCAAGAAAAGGCCCATTCCAACAAATAGCAAAATTGCCGGCAAAAATACCAATGGCAGCAACAAACCCGGCAAAGTGGGCAAGCTTTTCGTCAAAATCATAACTCCAAAAACAAATGTGCTACGCAACAGGGTATCAAACAACAATTGTGCAAACCCAGAAACGATAGCAGCACTCAGGGGAAAAGCTGTTTTCATCCCCTCTGTATTGCGTGATTGAATTATCGAAATAGGGATTTGAATACAACCACTAAAAAGGAACCATAGCGTCACGCCGAAAGTGATAAAAACTGTGCCATCAACACCTTCAAAATTAGGAAAGATTCGCATCTTTGCTAGCAACAGATAAACTGTAAGGGGTATAAGAGGCAGCACATAACTCCAGAAAACGCCTAGCCCAGAGCCATAATAGGAACTCCGAAATTGCTCCCTGAACACAATCCAGATGTGGCTGCGAAAGATCCATATCTCACCCATAAGATGCCGAATTGCCGTGATCGAGCCTTCTTCTTCTCGGCTGTCGGGACGGATCGTCCTAATTTTCTGTCCTTGTATCGACATCTTTCAGCAGATCTCCATAATGCTGCAATTCATATGAAGCATAATCAGCACACGCCCAAAAATTTGAACAACTTGTCGATAGCAATATGGCTGGTGCGCTCCACGGCATCTACGGTATTGGAGGCATTGTGCGAGCCGAATATGCAGCGCGGATGGGTACGCAGGTATGATCCCTTGGGCAAAGGCTCCGTTTCAAACACGTCCAGCGCCGCAGAGTATACTTTTCCGCTTTGAAGTGCCGCTTCAAGGGCTTTCTCGTCGATCACTGGCCCTCTACCTACATTGACAACTCTTACGCCCGCCTTGCTCTTGGCAAGCACTTCGGCATTGACCATGTGGCGACTGGATTGAGTCAAGGCGCAAGTAACAACGATAAAATCAGCCTCTTCAATTCTATTCGGCCAAGCCGAAATTTCCACCGAACTAAGTTCATCGGCAGGTTTTGCGACTGGATCGTAGGCAATCACTTTCATGCCAGAAGTCAACATACGTTTGGCGGCATTTTTTCCAATATCACCCAAGCCGACAAGCGCTACGGTTTTCCCGGAAAGGGATATTCCTCGCGGCTTAGGCCAACCATATTCCCTGACACTCCGGTCGATTTCAAAGGTTTCTCGCGCCAGTGCAATAACGTACCCCATGGCAATATCAGCAACTTCCCCGCCGAACATGTTGGGGGTGTTTATGATGGGTATGTTCAGTTCCTTGCAGGCCTGAAAATCGACATTGTCGACGCCGATCCCCCACTTGACCGCAGCCTTCAGATTGCCGGCCTTGCCAGCGGCAAATACTTCCCTAGTAGCCGGATCGTCCCCAATAATCCAGCCATCGTGTTGTGGAACAAGCTCCTTTAACTCCTCAACCGACAATGTTTGCACAACATTGGGGGCAGTAACTTCAACGCCGTGTTTTGCAAAGACAGGTCGGAAACTATCAATCATTCCCAGCATGGGTGGGCAGGTAACTAATACTTTCATTTTTCACTTTTCCTTTTCTCAAGCAGATAGCCGCCTGCCACAATCGCAAAATCCCAGTCATCGGGTGTGTCGATGTCGATAGATTCAAATTTAGGAGTTTCAAACATCATGGGTTTTTTGCCTATACGCGCGTTTGTTTTGGCAAAACTTTCCCGGGTAAAAATGTACAGATTCGAATTTTCCTCAAACCAGGGCTCCAGGTCTTGTGTGCGTATCAGGTTGTCGGGATCGTGGTTGACTGCGCTGCAGTCAGCACGGTAGAAGCGCGTCTGCACTTTATCCACCGTAAAAAGTGAATCCGCCTTGCCTGCGGATTGCGCATCCGTAAAAGCCTTTAACGCCCGGCGTACGGTATCCGCACTCATCAATGGGTTGGTGGTATGGGTCATGAGATAGACATCTGCCGCCACGTTTGCGACATCGTCGGCCAGGACGAGGTTCATGGAGACCAGATCACCGCATATTTCCGGTTTGCGGTCACGAATCAGGACACGATCACTATCGATCAGTCCGTTCTCGGCCAAGATGTGACGGGCGTCGGTGTTGATCACCACCAGGTCAATTTCTTTTACCTCCAGCAAGGAATCCAGCATCCACCGGAATAATGGCTTGCCATTGAAACCCCTGAAATTCTTGCCTTTCACGCGTTCACTGTTAGCTTTCATCGGCAACAGCGCGACAACTTTATTCTTCATGCTTACTCCTTACATCTGCCGGATAAAAATATTCTTCTTTCTGTACATGCGAGAGTTTCCGATGATCGTTATTACCAACAAAACCGCCCCAATATTGCGCAAATCGGTAACGAATAATTTCATAGGCCTTCTCAAAAAAAACCTGCTCTTGCCACGACCTTCTGAAATCTAGCCAAATGCTGGAAATAATGTAACGCACTAAGTCACGCTTACGAATATGAAGCTGAGGCATGATTTTCTGAAGGGCTATGGCTTCACGCTCAAAACGTCGCTTGACACCGCGCCAATTTTCCTCATGGTGGTGATAGACACAGGCTTCTGCGACATACGCCACTTTGTTACCTTCATTTACCAGGCGCTTTGCCAACTCCATATCCTCGAGCCCTGTCAGTTCTTCGTTAAATCTATATTTTTCCCATAAGGAACGCTTGATAGCGGAATTGGCATTATTACAATAAAAGCCTTGCTGCGGAATTTTGCTCTCAGTAGAAAAATATTTCGCAAAAATTCTACATTCACTGTAATAACTGTTCGATCCACCTATTTGCCGGCCGTAAACATAACCAGCCTTGTTTAAAACCAGAGGCTGGCATAATGTACGTAGCCACAACCTGTCAGTGGGCACGCAATGTCCGCTAATCATAACCAAAATCTCACCTGAAGAAGCTTCGCATCCAATATTCAGGGATCGCCCAAAAGAAAATGCTTCTCGCGAGATATGAACAATTCTGCATCCATACGATTCGGCAATCGATAATGTCCTATCACTAGAACCGGAATCTACAAGCACTGTCTCAATCTGTACCCCACGACACTCTTGTTCTTCGACAGCCGACAGGAGATCTTTGAGGTATTTTTCTTCATTCAATGTGCGAATAATAATACTGACAATCATAGCTATAGCACGATGGATGTTGGCTGAATTTGCAGCTCAAAGACTGGCTTCATTTGGCGATATATCGCTCGAATTTCATCCACATCCACGGAATTGATTTCAAACATATCCCAATGTACTGGAATAACAGTCTTTACACCGATTTCATCAGCAAGCAAGAAAGCTTCTCGCACAGACATATTTCCAACAATACCGCGCCGTCCACGAAAGTAGTTATGTTCATTTACGGGAAGAATCGCGGTGTAAATCGGGCGTAATGAATTTAATGTATCTATTAATTCTGTTGTCACACAGGTATCACCAGCTAAGTAAATTCGCTTACCCTCTATTTCCAAGACATAGCCTACCGTGAGTAAACGACCGGCCTCGTCCCGTTCAGCAACTGGATGTGCGGCAGGAACAGACAAAACCTTGATGGTTTTGCTGAGTGCTTTCCATACCTCATCTGATGAATAACAGCGTTGGCCCGGGATGCCCCACTCCCGCAGTTTTTTAAGCACGGGCGGCGGCCCCATAAAATGACTGTTGGGGGATGCATCGGCTAATTTCGGCAGCGTGTGTGGATCGCAATGATCCATGTGCTCGTGCGTAATCAGCACCCAGTCGGCATCGGTTACCTCACCGGGCTGGAACGGGATCGGGATAAGCCGTTCCAAATCTGGCGCATCCAGTTCCTGCACCGAATTGGAAAGATAAGGATCCATATAAATGACGGTATCGTCATATTCAATCCGGCAACCGGACTGTCCTAGCGTTCGGTAAGAAACCATTGATTTACTGGCGGCAATCATTCCAAAATATCCATTAGCCAATATCTCCTGTCCTCTCGCAAGAGTTCAGCCAGCCTTAAATAGTTTGTAAGCGGTTCGTTCGGGTGATTCATGGCCAATTAACTTTGCCTCATATTCAAGATGCTCTATTTCAGTTTTCAGAGCCTGATATTCCGCCATTTTATTCTTAAGGAATGTCAGAGTAATACTAGCTTTTGCCTCAATACCCTTGGGTGTGAGGTAATACATATAGGCTTTTTTGTTTTGGCTATTTTTAAAATTTTTGGCTTTTACCAAACCTTTTTCTATAAGTGCCTGCATGCAGTAATTGGCTCTTCCCAAACTGACACCAAGTTCGTTGGCTAATTCCCGTTGACTTATTTCAGGATTGCTTTCGAGTCGCTTTAGTATTTTGTATCGGTATTCATCTGTCAGCATAGTAAGCTCTTTCAGTCTGTTCAATTATTGAACAGACTGAATTTAAACAGCAGTTGGGAAGAAATGCAATCGGTAAAATGAATTTATATAAATCAACTGGACTGAATCGTAATGGACACCCAAATATGTCTTGCATAATTTAGATGGTGAGATATAAATAAATTTTAGATACCGTCAGCCTGTATAGTCATATAGATGGCTCTAAGAACTTCCAGAATATAAGCACAGATAAGCTGAACAACAATTAAGAGGCGGTCAGTACTAGCAAGGTTTAGTATCTGGGGCTTTTTGGCTGGAAGCAATAAAGAAATATTCATCTGCAATACAGGGAAGGCCACCCGAAAAAGGTATAATTGAACTTGGGATACCTCCCGGCGGAACGCGCCTTGTTCCTTTGCCATCCCATATCAAAGAGGGAAGCAATTTTACTATTCCATGAACATCAGGCACAAATGAATATAGGGGGCGACCCCACTCTAGTCCAATCATTCTGATGCGCTCTCCCCTCCCATTATTCACTCTCCAGAAAAGGTCTCCGTGATCCGTATATTTATCAATGAACACGCCATTGGAATTTAAGTCTTTTTCCCTATATTTATCGCCAATAAGGCCAATAACCCCATGTTTCCCGGTCAGTACGCGTAATTGCCACGTGCTCCAGTGGTTATAACCAGCTGTCATAGTTGGCTTCCCATCTGGCAACATGAATAGAATTTGATCCTCATCGTGCCATTCACGCGCACCCAGAGTGTGGAGCAAAATTTCGTGGCTTTCCATAAATGGCATAAGCCTCTCCTGAGTACGGGTAATATTGTGAAATACAGCCACGATGACCAAGATCAACATTATGAAATTTAATATATAACCCGCACGTACATTATATTTCTTAACGCATGCCACACACCATACCAATGAAAGTGTCAGTACAAATGACGTAAGCAAAAACAATGGAATGACATACCGCTCCAAGTAAGCCGTTGTAATGGACGTGGGGCCAAACACTAGCACTGCAGCAAGCATGCCCACCACTATAATTTGAAGAATGTGCTTAAGCTGCTCTGAACGAAACTTTATATGAAACTGGTAGATTGACACTGCAAGTATTGCTAAATAAATCAATGCCAAAACTGAATAAATGAATGCAAAGATGGTATGGCCCACGAATGGAATAACGGCAACCAGCTTAAAGGCAATCCAAAGGTTTCCCAGCATATGCAAAAATGAATAGTTGGTCCAACCCTGAATACCGGCATATTGATAACTGTGAATGCCTGCCAAGGCAATAATCGCAGGTGCTATCCCCACCACCCAGAACGCAAGCAGATAAGCTGAGTAGCCTTTGCGCGAAAGTTCACGATTTGCCAAATAACTTGCTGTCAAAAGGGAGATAAATGGAATCAGGAAATAGGTTGCGGAAAAATACGTACATGAAACAAGCAAAATGCTTTGCACCGATATATTTAGCAATGCCTTAATTCGATATGTTGAAATGCCACTACGCAACTGCTCACTTAACATAATGAAATACAAGCAAAATATTGCCGTGGCTTCTGTTGGATGACTGCCTGAGATAAAATAATTTTGATCGGGAGCTACTGGAAATTGTACCGCAAAAAAACTCAACAATACGGCAGCCCATGCTTCGCCAGTTGCCCGATATGCAACAATGGCAAAACACAATGCAATTATAAAGGGGAAAATCAGCGTCGAAAGTTTGACCAAAAGCAGCCCGCCAGTTTCAGTCAACCACTCAAGCAAAAAAAAGAATAATTCGAGATTAGGCGGATTAAGCTCCTCGCCAAAGAGATATTTGCCAAAAATTATAGTGTCATCAAGGTATAAAAAGGACGAATTATAAAAGCCCGCCAGCGTTAAATACTTTGCCAATAACGAACACAGAAGAATAGCCAATAAAGCAACAACCGAGAGGTAATTGCGGTTTATTAATTTCCAGTAGGCAAGTTTCATCCTGACACAACGCTGGCAGAAATTTTCTTCGATCCAGCAACAAGTCGAGCATTGTGCAGAACGGTTGCCCCCACAATATTTGGTAAGTACCAGTAAGGTTGACTCAATTCATCATCTCCTCTGCATCAAAAACCGTACATTTTAACCAATTAATTTTTCAAGAACATTCACCTAAACTTTTACGATTGACAAGTATTGATCATAGTCGCGGATGTAGTCATCCTCTCGAAATAAGTCGGATGCCAAGACAAGGCACACAGAACCTGGATCGAAATTGATTTCAGCAGCCCAAATCAGTGGAGGAATGTGCAGGCCTTTCCATGGTCGATTCAGATGAATTGTTGCTTGAAACTCGCCATCATCTATCGCAACATCAAAACTGCCTGACAAACAGATGAGAAACTGATGCAGCTTGTGGTGAGCATGTGCCCCTCGACTTTCCTCAGTAGGCACATCGTAAAGGTAAAAAACACGCTTGATATCAAATGGAATGTGATTGTTGCCTTCGATAAACGTCAGGTTACCACGCGGATCCATAATCTTTGGCAAGGTAACAAACTTGCAGTCATTGATTGTCGATTTTGTCCCCATGAGAGAGCCCTCCTTGAAAAATAAATTTTGTAAGAATGTACATGAGTGGTACAGATATGACTATCACGACTAACGGGGCAACCTCGCTGGGAATATCTACAATTTCAACAAGCACCCACAGCAACGAAATTCCGAGAATGTAGTTAACAGCATATGACAGCGGGTATGCCATTGCGGAACGAATGTTTGGCGCCTTTTTAAACACCCACTTGGCATTCAGCGTATAGCCAGATGCAATACCCGCAATATAAGTGAGTGAGTAAGCCCAAATATAGGGCATTAGAAGTAACAAACCCAAGTAGAGCAGATAAGTCAACACCGTATTCAACACACCGGCAGCTAGATATCTGGGGAAGGCCATATCAAGATATTTCCACAATTACCTCTTCCGGCTCCTAGCCAGACTCATTGATAATCTGCTTGGGATAATACTAGATAATGCTGCAATAGCCAAAATTCGGCGAGGTTGCCAGGAATGGCTTTCCCGAAAACCTGTTCCTTTCTTTGTTAATTATTTCGGCCACATGCGTTGGAGCAGTAATAAATATCACATCGACTTCCATCGGATTAATTTTTGAATTCGCTACTACTTCTGCTCCCATGCCAGGAATGAACATGCCGCTAGATCCAGGCGTATCGTCTATTACATACTTAATCACGTCAGAGCCAAGCCCCATCTGATTCAATAAGGATTGTCCCTTTGCACCGGCTCCATAGCCGTAAATTTCAGTCCCACCCGAAGCTAGATGTGTAAGGTAGTCGCGGCTCATTTTGATCGTGTTCGATAATTGTGTGAATTGCGAACTTAGATCCTTATAGCTAATACTACCTGAGACCCTTTCAAATTCTGTCATATAATCCAGCAAGGGGTAGTTGGAAACTGCCATGCGTTTTTTAAAGGCGGCGATGATGGACCCTCCATCCATTTTAGAAAACGCAATATCGACTATTTCGAGTCCCGTCCTATCCGCCAAATATTTCAAAGAACTAACTGTAAAATACGATATATGCTGAAAAGTCATTGCACCATATTGACTGTCTCGTATCTGCGTAGGGAGGTAAGGTACTTCAATGACCGCCAAGCCGTCATCATCAAGTGTAATGCCGATACCCACCATGAAATCAACTGGATCAAAGACATGCTCCAAAGTATGCCGAGAGTATATTAGTCTCACCCCTCCATGCAGATCTACAAACTCTCTTGCAGTTTGAGCTGAAAAGAATCGCTTCACGACAATAACATTGTCGCTCTGTAAGTCAGTATTGGCAGATGGATCTATACCTGCGGCACGAAATCCCCTCTCTAGAATTTTCTCAAACATAGAGCCGTCATTCGATCCAATCTCTAAAACAATACTATTCTTCTCCTCCAGATTGTTCAGTGCCAATGCGCGATCAAGAAATTTATGCATATACTCGCCGACACCCTTCGACATTGAATATGTTGGCCTATAATTGTTGTAGACCTTATCTACCAAAGTCTCATAAAAATCATTACCTTCTTGCTGAACATGCCCGCATTTTTCACACCGTGTAAGCGCACTTTTAAACGTTGGCTGGGTGTCAGCCTCTGCTCGTGAAATAACCAAGTATCCGGCAACTGGCTGCATGCCAAAGTCAATAATCTGGTTCGAGTTCGCAGAACCGCAAATAACACAAGAAAACATGATTAATCCCCACTTTCTAAAATATAAGCTCAATACAATGGCCAGCCACTACAATTGCTACAAGTAGATTGTAATTTTTCTGATCCGTCATGTTCTAACACCTTTCACCTAACTTCCTCAATCACGGTTTCTGGCCTCATATTCGATTCATCAAAAATCCGCCAAAGATACTCGCCAATTATCCCAAGCATCACAATAATCAATCCAAGCAAGAAAGTGATTAGGGCGACGACTGTAGCATAACCTTCGACAGGCATCTGGTAGAGTGCCGCATACAACACGACAACCCCACCATATAGAAAACTACACATCGCTACAAAAACACCAATTGCTGATATCGTACGGATTGGGGTAACAGAGAAACCCAGCATGATATCCAGAAACAATTTCACCTTTTTCGCCAACGTCCACTTTGATTTACCGTGCTGGCGAGCTCTCCGATGATAGTGAATAATTTCTGGTTTATATCCTAACCAAAATGCCAAAAGTGCCACGTATGAATTTTTTGCGCTGTTGGCCAAGTATGGCAGCATGTCCCTATCCATCAGCGCCAAATCAAACCCACCATCTGGGAAATCCCTTATAACCATCAGCTTCAATAATTTGTGGTGAATTTTTGAAAATATTTTGGACATAAAAGGATCTTCACGTGAGACCCTTTCACAAATCACGAACTTTGAGCCTGCCAGCCATCGTTTCGCCATTTCTAATATCAGTTCGGGAGGATCTTGAAGATCTGCCGACAAGTATGCAAAACAATCTCCGCTAACAAACTTGTATCCAGTTTTTATTGCATGCAATGAGCCAAAATTACGTGTCAGCTTTATAAGTTTAACCTTACTATCCATCTCCTTGATCTTAAGTAATTCTGTGTACGATTCATCCTGAGATCCGTCATCCACAAAGATCAACTCAAGCTCTATCTCGATGGAATTTAGGCTTTTCTCAAGGTTAACCAACGCATTGTATAGCTCACCTAATGATGGCGCATTAAAGTACACTGGAACAACTATGGAAAGCTTCTTCATATACTTTTTAGTTCCTATTAGCCACTTGTGCAATCCAACACCGCCACTACTTCACAAATCGTACAAGTCTTGCGGGATTACCAACGACAACGGCGCTCGCTGGCACTTCTTTAGTAACTACCGCCCCTGCACCAACCATTGCTTTTTCACCGATAGTAACACCAGGCAGGATAGTTGCGTTGGCACCAATTGACGCCCCCTCCTTAACTACCGTTTGTAAAAATACTTCTGGATATATCTTGGAGCGAGGTTGCAGATCATTGGTGAAAGTGACATTGGGGCCAATAAACACATTGTCCTCAATTCTTACGCCATCCCATAACTGCACTCCGCTTTTGATGGTGACATTGTCACCAATTATCACATCATTTTCAATTAAAACATGGGCGCATATATTACAGTTAGCACCTATTTTGGCCTGCGGAAGCACTACGCAAAATTGCCAAATGCGCGTCCCCTCACCTATATTCTGGCTTTGCACATCTGATAGCGGGTGAACATTGGCAAGCATATTAGCTTTTCCGAAAAGTATTGACGGCATCAATAACAACATCAACTTCATCGCGAGTCATTTCAGGGTAGCAAGGCAGCGTCAATATGTCGTGCGACAACTTTTCCGTATTGGCCAAATGAATATTTGAATTCAGCTCCCCGAACACCGGCTGCCGGTAATCTGGAATCGGGTAATGAATGTCAGAAGCAACTTGTCGATCACGCAAATGATTGCGCAGGGCATCACGCTGTGACAAGCGAACTACGTATAGATGCGCAACATAATCCTCTGCCCCAACAGGAGGCATCTTTACATAGGGATGAGATATCTCTGTCGAATAGCGCGCTGCAATTTCACGACGTCGAGCATTCCAGCTATCCAGATGTGGTAGAAACTCGGACAAAATCGCCGCCTGCAATTCATCCAAACGACTATTGCGTGCACCAGCCAACTCGACCTGATATTTCGCAGACCAGCCATATTGCCTTAACCTACCTATCTGTTCAGACAATGCAATATTCCTGCAAACTACAGCACCACCATCGCCAAGGGCACCGAGGTTTTTTGTCGGATAAAAACTGAAACATCCCGCATCCCCGAAACTGCCAACCTGCTTGCCGTTAACTTTTGCACCGTGAGCCTGAGCACAGTCCTCCACTAACGCTACGCCAGCGGCGCGGCAACGGGAGGATATTTCTTCAATGTCTGTCGAAGCCTGACCGTATAGGTGTGTCACCACAACGATTTTTACGCCTTGCTTGATAGCCCGCGTCACCTCTTTCAGAGTAACGACACAAGATTCAAGATCGACATCCATATACACCGGGGTAGCGCCTGTTGCCAATAGAGCGGTAGTCGTGTACATACCTGCATTTGCCACGGTAGCGATTTTATCTCCCGCTTTGATACCAAGTGCACGGAATGCCAATTCCAGTGCATCCGTACCATTGGCAACAGAACGACAATGACCGACTCCTACGTATGCTGCAAAAGTTTTTTCAAATAATTCAACTTCTGGCCCGAGAACAAACCATGAACGATCAAGCACCCTTTTTACAGCTGATTCAATAGATGTTCTATGAGTGTGTATGTGTGCAGAAAGATTATTTATTAACATCATGTCGAATAAAGTCGAGTAATTTTTGAGCATACTGCAACATCATAATTTCACTCTAAAAATATTTATAAAATATTGTTTAATTATAGCATTATCATTTATTGATCATTCAATCACGGAAATCAAATATGGATTAATTTTTATAATTTAATATGTGATCAGGCTTTGTATTGCTATCAACGATCAGCTTTACCAATAGTTCTTTTGCTAACAAATCTGATGCAATGAGCGTCAAATGGCCATAATCCCAAGACGTAATTCCCGTTTTAATATCGTCGCCAATGTACGTTAAACATCCATTATCGTCACAAAAAAAATCGATGACATCTACAAAAATTTCCGAATTGGTTTGTTTAAACTGAGTATGCAGCATCAAGTTATTGCTTAACACCTCTTGATCAATACCCACAAATGTTTTTCTGGGTGTATTCAACCAGAACGCCTTTACAATAATTTTTGGCAAATATGCAGTCCAGCGAGGTGTTGATCCCAAGATAATCACTTTGCCTACACCCAGTGCTTTAAGTTTCCCCGATATTTGATTGAAACTATCAATATTGTGCCCCAATTTCTGTGCCACAATCACAACGTCAGGTTTTGCCTCACTTATTGCCTTCAGTGCAAACCAGTTAGATTGAATACAATAATCTGATGCTGATGGCCCCTTGGCATTAATATTAGGGCGGCAAGCCGAACTAGCTATCTGCAGTATTTGCCAGTTTGATGGCAAATTCTTTTTCAAACCGTAATATAGATGCATAGCGTGTGAGTCTCCCCAAATAAATATCGACTTGCTATAGTTAATAGAATTCCTTTCATAGCAATAAGTAGGGATTTCCTGAATCAGATTTCTTGTTATTTTTCCAGGTGTGTGTCTCTTGCTATCATAAAAATCACACAGGGTATTGTTTTTACGACTATAGTCGCTGTTCTTGATATATTCAGCCATGTAATTAGAAAATTCTGAACGGTCTTCGACTCTAAAGCCAAGGCCATCCATCTTGTAAGTGGTATATCCCATAAACCCAATAACAACCATCAAGATTAGAAGTAGTATTGTCTTTACTTTGCCATGCTTGCCAAAACGGATGGGCTTTTCAATTAACCGATACGTCAGCCATGCAAGTACAATAGAAATAGCGACCGCAACAATTCTTACCTCACGTGAGGGCGTTCCAATTTCCACAATACGTGCGAATGAAAGCAAAGGCCAGTGCCACAAATAGAATGGGAAACTGATTAGCCCAAACCATACCAATACACGATTTGACAATACAACACGGTTTATCCACGCTTGCGTGCCAGCTGAAATAAGCAATACCGCACCAAGTGTAGGAAACACAGCCCACCAACCTGGAAATTGTCTTTCCTTGGTAATGACAAGAAGGCCAATTACAATTAGCGCGACACCCAATAAAGATTGGAAATCTTGCCACTTTGCACCACTTGGTTCCGGTGTTTGTGCTCTGATTATTTTACCTAGCCACGAGTCCGTCCCAAGTGCTATTCTGGAAAGTTTGTTCTGCTTATGCAGCGTTATATATGCGAGGATTGAGCCAGCCATCAACTCCCAAAATCGCGTTTGCGGTGAATAAAATACAGCAACTGCGTCACTTCGAATTTCGCTGACATTGAGTGCAAATGAAGTGGCAGCAATAGCAATCGCAATTGCAAGCAAGTTAAGTCTCAACTTCCATGCAAGCCACAAAATCAATGGCCAGACAATGTAAAATTGCTCTTCAATGCCAAGAGTCCACAGGTGTAGAAGCGGTTTGGTCTCCGCAGAATTGTCAAAGTATCCGCTTTCATACCACAGCACAAAGTTTGAAATAAAGCCTGCCCCACCAGCAACATGTTTTCCCAGTTGCTTATATTCGTCCGGCATAAGTACGAACCAACCCAATGCCATGCTGGCAAACAATACCAAAAGCAACGCAGGGAATATTCGCTTAATGCGTCGAATATAGAACTCAGCAAAACTAAAACTGTCGCGCTCCAGATTGCCGAAAATAATTGTCGAAATCAGGAAGCCGGAAATAACAAAGAAAATATCGACTCCGATAAAACCGCTCTTAGCCAAAGAAGGAAATGCGTGAAAACCCACAACGGAAAGGACTGCAACTGCGCGCATTCCATCAATGTCAGCACGGTACTTTGGGTGCGTTAAATGGCCTGATTCGAGAATTATGTCAGAGTTATTAAACGTCATTTCGTATTATGTTGTATTAGTAATGAGGAGAAAGTTTTAGCAAAATCAAAAAAATGCGGACATTCTACAAGCCAATGGGATCATGAGCTAATGTTTTGGTGCTGATAGGGTTGCTCTACACTAACCCGTATCTCAATCAAAGCTTGTACCGCCAGAAAATGCTGACAAATCACAACATATTTCAATGTTATTCCAAACAAAATCTCTATGTTGAAGCCACAAAGGTTGAAACACTAGTCAGTGATTTCGCTACTAACACCGTCGGTATGATCGATAACAGGATTTTATAGGTCGTGTTCTACGATTTGTTTGATACTTTTCGCAACATCTTTTTGCGCGATAGTTTGATTCACTGCTGCAAGGATATGCATAAATACGTTCGCCCACCAACCGAAACATGACTTGCGGTGGCGAATCACTCTGTCACCAACAACCAAGAAATCATGCTACTTACATAATTAGGAGAAATCACAACACTATATGGTAGGCACTCATTTCACCGCTTGAGTTGCTGGTTAATCTTACAACTCCGCCAACTGCCATGCTCTTGAAGTTGAGATGCCTTACATAAGCGCTACTATCCGGCAAACAATTTTCTCGGTAAGTTCATCATTCAACCACCCTCGTATGTCATATGTCTTGAAACAGGCAAGACTCAAAATTTTATCCTGCCATATTTGTCATCGAATCGAACTATATCGTCTTCACCCAGATATTCGCCACTTTGAACTTCAATCATAACAAGGTCTACAACCCCCTGATTTGCAAGGCGATGTTTGTGTCCCGCTGGAATGTAAGTAGATTCGTTTGTATTGACAAACAACTCATTTTCTCCATTCACAACATGCGCCATGCCACTCACCACAATCCAATGCTCACTGCGGTGGTGATGCATTTGCAGACTGAGGCTAGCGCCAGGCTTGACCTCGATGCGTTTGATCTTAAAGCGCGGGCCTTCTTCCAATACTGTATAAGTTCCCCAAGGGCGATGTACCGTGCGGTGAAGTTTATGCGATTCATGACCTTGAGCTTTAAGATTAGCATAAAGATGCTTCACATCTTGAGCTCGATTGCGATCAGCCACCAGTAGCGCGTCAGGGGTATCTATGATGATGAGGTTATTAACTCCCACCACTCCGACCAGACGCTCATTACTCTGAATGTAACAATTGTCTACATCATGCAATATGGCTTCGCCATCAACGCGATTGCCATTATTATCAGGCTCAGTCAGATCGCCCAACGCGGCCCATGAACCTATATCGCTCCAGCCGATGTTGCAAGGCACAACAGCCACGCTGGCGGATTTTTCCATGACGGCATAGTCAATTGAATCATCGGGCACTTGATCAAACGTTTGCGGATTAAGCTCAACCTGAGTGAAGCCTTCCCCTTCTGCCTTGCGGGACTGCTCCATGCAGGAACGTGTAGCGGCCAGAATAGCCGGGCAGCTTGTTTCCATTTCACGCAGCATAGTCCCTGCAGAGAAACAAAACATGCCGGAATTCCACAAGTAGCGTCCCGAATCTAAATATTCCCGTGCTTTTTCAAGACTTGGTTTTTCCACAAAACGAATTACGGTATTTCCGTCTGCCTCAATGTACCCATAGCCTGTTTCTGGTGCTTCGGGCTTTATGCCAAATGTGACAAGTTTTCCTTGAATAGCCAGTTGCGCAGCCTTTTCAACGGCTCGCGCAAAAGCTGACTGATCAGTAATGAGATGATCGGCAGCTAAAACCAGCAGAAGTGTATCGTCACCATGGTTTTGAGACACGTGAAGCGCAGCAGCTGCGATGGCGGGAGCAGTGTTGCGACCGAAAGGCTCAAGGATAAAACCGTTTGTCATCTCTTTATGGACAACTCCGGACACTTCACGATATTCATCCTCGGTTTTGAAGAATAGTTCACGGTTGGTAACGGTAAGAACTTCGGTCACATTCGACAACATAGCGCCCCGAAGCCATGCCTTCTGCAACAAACTCTGTCCGTCTACTAAACGGATAAATGGCTTGGGGTGCAGTTCACGAGAAACCGGCCAGAGGCGGGAACCTGCCCCACCGCATAGAATTGTTGGTATTAATTTCATCTTTAAAATTCCTAAAAACTATGTTTATAATTCAACAAATTAATATTTTCTCACAAACTGGCATCATTGTTGCGGGGGATATACCTCATAATTCATCTGAACAATTCCGCCCCGGAAAAATTACGACCCTGCTCATCCTTTTTTGAAACCAGTGGGGCCATCTGTAACCTCCAATCAATCGCCAGCACAGGATCGTTCCATAATATGCAGCGCTCATGTTCCGGGAACCAGTAGTCAGTGGTCTTGTACAAAAAGTCTGCCGTATCGGAAAGTGTAATAAAACCATGCGCAAATCCTTCAGGTATCCAGAGCATGCGTTTATTATCAGCCGACAGCTCCTGTGCGACATGCTGACCAAAAGTAGGTGAGCTTTTACGGATATCCACGGCAACATCAAGTACGGCGCCCTGTACCACGCGTACCAGTTTTCCTTGTGGATGACATATCTGGTAGTGTAGACCGCGCAGCACATTTTTGGAGGAACGGGAATGGTTTTCCTGAACAAAATCGACATCGAGTCCGGTCAACTCAGCAAATCTGCGACGATTGAAACTTTCAAAGAAAAAACCTCGATCATCACCGAACACTTTGGGTTCAATAATCAATAAATCTGGAATAGCAGCTTGAATAATTTTCATGCAGAAATACCCTTGTCGTTTAGTATCTGCATCAGATAGCTCCCATAGCCGCTTTTGAGCAGCGGTGCGGCCAGTTTTTTCAGTTGCGCTGCGTCGATAAACCCCTTGCGATAAGCAATCTCTTCCGGGCAGGCGATTTTCAGGCCCTGTCGATGTTCGATGGTTTGTATAAAATGACTGGCTTCAAGCAGCGATCCATGTGTGCCGGTGTCGAGCCATGCGTAGCCCCGCCCCATGATCTCGACCGACAGCTTGCCGCAATCCATGTAGATACGGTTGACGTCGGTGATCTCCAGTTCGCCGCGCGGAGACGGCTTCAGCGACGCCGCGATCTCGACGACATCGTTGTCGTAAAAATACAAGCCGGTGACGGCATAGTTAGACTTGGGTTTATGCGGCTTCTCCTCCAGGGAGACGGCACGGCCTGCGGCATCAAACTCGACCACACCATAACGTTCCGGATCGCGGACATGATAGGCAAAGACCGTCGCGCCTTCAGTGCGGCCCACGGAATTTTCCAGCTGCTTGTTGAAGGAGTGTCCGTAAAAGATGTTGTCCCCCAGCACCAGCGCGCAGGGATCGCTGCCGATGAAGTCGCGCCCGATGATGAATGCCTGGGCAAGTCCGTCCGGCGAAGGCTGCACGGCATACTGCAGGTTCATCCCCCAGGCGTTCCCGTCGCCCAGTAGTTGCTGGAAGCGTGGCGTGTCCTGCGGCGTTGAAATGATCAGCACTTCGCGTATCCCCGCCAGCATCAGCGTGGACAAAGGGTAGTAGATCATCGGCTTGTCGTAGATCGGCAGCAGTTGTTTGGATACAGCCAGTGTCACCGGGTGCAATCGTGTGCCGGAACCGCCGGCAAGTATGATTCCTTTGCGTGTAGTCATGATTGTTTATCCAGGATTTCAGTAAGCATGCGCGAGACACCAGTTTGCCACAAAGGCAGGTTCAAATCGAAAGTTTTCCGCAATTTATGAGTGTCCATACGCGAGTTGTGTGGCCGTTTGGCCGGCGTCGGAAAGGCGGTAGTCGGAACAGGCTGGATGTTTTCCGGCGCGACCTTGATCTGCACTCCAGCACGCCTCGCGAAATCGATCACGTAGCTTGCATAGCCATGCCATGAAGTCTCGCCGTCGGAAACCAGATGGTACAGGCCCGACACTTCCGGACGTTGCTGTGCGGTGCGGATCGCATGGGCGGTGACATCTGCCAGCAGGTCCGCGCCGGTCGGGGCACCAAGCTGGTCGTTGATGACGCTGAGTTTGTCGCGTTCATGGGCCAATCGAAGCATGGTCCGTGCGAAATTGCCGCCGCGCGCACCGTACACCCAGCTGGTGCGGAAGATCAAATGCCGGCAACCGGACTGAATGATGTGCTGTTCACCCTCCAGCTTGGTCGATCCGTATACACTCAGCGGTGCAACAGCGTCCGTTTCCAACCAGGCTTTGTCGCCGCTGCCGTCGAACACATAGTCGGTGGAATAATGAACCATCCATGCGTCGATCATTTCGGCTTCCTTGGCCATCACGCCGGGCGCCAGTGCATTGAGCGTACGCGCGAGTTCCGGTTCGCTCTCGGCCTTGTCCACGGCGGTATGGGCCGCCGCATTGACGATCACATCCGGCGCGATGGCGCGTATCGTTTCGGCGATACCGCCCAGATCGGTGAGATCGCCGCAATGATCCGTGGCACTCCTGTCCAGCGAAATCACCTCACCCAACGGTGCCAGGCTGCGCTGCAATTCCCAGCCGACCTGACCGTTTTTTCCGAACAGCAATACCTTCATCAGCCCCGTCCCGCGTAGTTCTTCTCAACCCACTGCCGGTAATTCCCCGACTGCACGTTGGTGACCCAATCCTGATTGTCCAGATACCACTGCACGGTCTTGCGTATGCCGGTCTCGAAGGTCTCCGCCGGCTTCCAGCCCAGTTCGCGCTCGAGTTTGCGTGCGTCGATCGCATAGCGGCGATCATGGCCGGGGCGGTCGGCAACAAAGGTGATCTGGTCGCGATAGGTCTTGCCGTCGGCACGGGGACGCAGTTCGTCAAGCAGACTGCACACGGTATGTACGATGTCGATGTTGGCTTTTTCGTTCCAGCCGCCGACGTTGTACACCTCACCCAGCCGGCCCTGCACCAGGACCCGGCGGATCGCACTGCAATGGTCCCTGACATACAGCCAGTCACGGATCTGCTGGCCGTCGCCGTAGACCGGCAGGGATTTCCCCGCCAGTGCGTTGACGATCATCAGCGGTATGAGCTTCTCGGGGAAATGATAGGGGCCGTAATTGTTGGAACAGTTGGTGGTCAGCACCGGCAGCCCGTAGGTGTGGTGATAGGCGCGCACCAGATGGTCACTGGCTGCCTTGCTGGCCGAATAAGGACTGTTCGGTTCGTAGCGGTGGGTCTCGGTGAAAGCGGGTTCCTCTCTGGCGAGTGAGCCGTATACCTCGTCGGTCGACACATGCAGAAAGCGGAAGCTGGTCTTTTCATCCGCCGGCAAGGACGTCCAATAGGCGCGCACAGCCTCGAGCAGGTAGAAGGTGCTGACGATGTTGGTCTGGATGAATTCGCCGGGGCCGAGGATGGAACGATCGACATGGCTTTCTGCGGCAAAATTGACGACGGCTCGAGGACGGTGCTGTTCCAGCAACTTGCCCACCAAGACGGCATCGCCGATGTCACCCTGCGCGAAGATATGCCGTTTGTCGTCTTTGAGCGAGGCGAGATTTTCCAAGTTACCCGCATAAGTGAGCTTGTCGAGATTGATGATACCTTCGTTATCCTGTGCCAACCAATCCAGTACAAAGTTCGCGCCGATAAATCCGGCTCCACCAGTTACTAAAATCATCCGATGCTCTCCAAATATCAGCCCCAATAAATCAAGGCAAGGCTATTACAAATATTAACGCAACTGCCCACTTAATATTCCCTTTGCGCTGACCAAATTTATATATAGCGCTAAATTGCCGACTTCGCCGGAATACGGTTATTTGCCGCGGACATCTCTGCCAGCGCCCTAGTTTGTTCAGGCTGAACCTGATTCCAATTGAACCGCCACGCCCAGTTTCCATCAGGCTTACCAGGGAAATTCATGCGATATTCTCCAGACAAACCCAGCACATCCTGCAGCGGAAATATGACAATATTAGCTACCGAAGCGGACAAGGCACGCATCATGTCCCAATGTACCGCTTCACCGTTACTCTTCAGATAGTTACGGGCAAAATCTTTGACATGGCCAGGTACCGAATCCCACCAGCCGATGCTGGTATTGTTGTCATGTGTTCCAGTATAAGCAATAGAATTAAGTACGTAATGGTGTGGCAGAAAATGGTTATTCTCATCCTCACCGAAAGCGAACTGCAACACCCGCATTCCTGGCAGATTAAATTTATCGCGCAATTCGACAACATCCGGCGTAATCACACCCAAATCTTCCGCGATGATAGGCAAATGGGGAAAGTTCCTCACAAAAGATTCAAAAAGTTTCTCGCCGGGGCCAGCCACCCATCTTCCGGGAATGGCATTAGGAGCATCTGCCGGTATCTCCCAATGTGCGGCAAAACCGCGGAAATGATCTATACGCACCATATCGCTAAGCTGAAGCGCATGTCGCAAACGCGCAATCCACCAAGCATACCCAGTTTTTTCATGTGCTTCCCATCGGTACAGCGGATTACCCCACAACTGACCTGTATCACTGAAATAATCTGGCGGGACACCTGCAACAACTATAGGCAGCCCTTTCTCGTTCAACTCAAACAACTCCTGATGAGACCATACATCCGCGCTTTGATATGCCACAAAAATTGGCACATCACCAATAATATGTACACCCTGCTTGTTGGCATACGACCTCAGTTTCGACCATTGGCGCGCAAAACACCACTGGCAGAATTTCCAGAATCCGATCTCACCAGCACATGAATCTTGCACTTCGCGAAGCGCCTGCGGCTCTCTGCGCACCAGCCCACTAGGCCAGCCATTCCAGTCTTTCCAGTTCTCTTTTCCAGCGATCGTCATGAATAGCGCATAATCATCAAGCCATTGCTTCTCTGCATTACAGAAAACCGTATAGTCCCGGAGCATATCGTCTTGCAGATTTTCAAAAAAATGTGTTGCGGCAAGGCGTAGCCGCTCAATGCGGAATGGCTGCATCATGTTATAGTTAACATGGCCCGCATCAAATTCGGGATGCTCGGCCAGATCAGCTTCGGACAACCAGCCGTGAAAGACCAACTCACCAAGATCAATAAAGAGGATACCACCCGCGAATGCCGAGCTGCTCATATAGGGAGAGTTGCCCGGGCCAATCTCACCCAGCGGCAACACCTGCCAATAGCTTTGACCCGTGCTGGCCAGCCAGTCTACAAAACGGTAGGCATTTGGTCCGAAATCCCCCGACCCGGATGGGCCCGGAAGCGATGTAGGGTGCAGCAATATGCCGCTGCCGCGATCAGTTAGCATAGGACAGTTGTTAATCGGTCGCGCGACGCATCGCACCGGCTGCTGCCGCATCACCGGCCACCTCATGGCTGGAGCTGCCTTGGCTGATAGGCACGGTCAAATTCTGCGGCGCGGGTAAATTCAACAAACGGTATAGCTCGGCCAGATTGTGGCGAAACAAACGGTCAAAGCTGATCACCGCGTGTGAGGGATTGTAATCGCCGAACCACCAAAACCAGTCCGAGCTTTCACAAGAGCTGAGTTGCTTTTCGGCAGCCTCTTGCTCAGCTGCACTAAGCTTGCCTCCTGCCATGACCATGTCATAACTCTGCTTAGCCGCGCACAAAAGATCCCATGCGTGATTTTTATCCTTGCATCCGATCCAGGTCGAAAAGTCCCCATACACCCAACTACCTGCAACAATATCTTTCAGTTTGCGAACCTGTGCGCTGTTTCCGCGTTGCTTATTTGTTATGAGGTAATCACTGTAGGTGTTAGTTTTGATCTCGGTATGTAATTCAAGTGCAGAGTAAAGTTCGTCAAGAAAGTAAAATCCATTGTAGGGATAGTATTCCCAAGCATTCTCTCCATCAAGAATCACGCTGACAAGTGGAATCTCACCATCCGGGGCTTGTTGACCGATTGCCACAAGCTGTTCGACAAAATTGCTTGCCGCATCCTGCCCGTGCCAACGCGAATATTCAAAACCGATCAAATCAGACAAACGATCATCCCGGAAAAAACAGGTCAACCCGTCAGCTCCTTGTTCCAAGTGGTAGGGGCGGTACAGATAATCGGCCCGATCAGCCACCTCTTGTCCAGCATGACGCAAACTGTTCACCAGCACTCCCTCCCCGCTCGCAGCCCACTGGCAGCCGTCTTCAGCCAACACCTCCAGAGTACTGGCAGAAATTGATCCCTCAGCGGGCCACATACCTGTCGGCTCACAACCAAATCGAGCCGCATGGCTCTTTTTAGCTTTCTCGACATGAGCGGCCACACGAATCTTCCCCGCCGGATAACGAATAGCTTGAGGTAACGGTGCATCAGGCATCGCTTCCCTGGCAGAGTTAAAATCAATCAATAGAGGTGCCAGCGGGTGATAATGGGGTGTAGCGGAAATCTCAACCTGGCCTGACTCGGCCAACTTGCGGTAACGCGGGATAATGCTAGTAACCAACTCACCAAGCAAGGCCAACAACTCTTTGCGATCTTCATAGCTAAAGCCCTCAGCCTTGCTCATTAAACGCACTACCAGAGTATGTTCGCGGCGCACACTCTCTCCACACCATGCCAAGTGATACCAAGTCAGCAAGTCTGCCATATATTGTCCAGACAAGTAAGACAATGCAATGCCTCCTTCCGCCTGCAAATTATTGAACAATTCCGACAGTCGCTTATAGGCCGGGTAAGGCGCAATCATTTTGGTATGGTTACTGCGGAAACACGCATCCAATATCAATTTTCGCTCGTCATCGGTCAACGTGCAGGAATCGTCATGCCCCAGCATACGTAGCAGCGGATCTCGCAACTGGCCGGTGGTGAACTGGTCGGCATAATCTTCCAACTGATCAAGCAGGATGGGAACAAAATTCACTACGGCACGCACCTTAGGATGCCGCTCAAGGTGATATGCCATATCCGTGTAATCCTTGATAGCATGCAAATAAGTCCATGGCAGCACAAAATCGCCGCTACGATAATCACGGTAATCCGGCTGATGCATATGCCATAGGAAAACTAGATCTACAGATTTTGTCATAGTTTGAAAGCCCGCCGTGTTAAAGCGGGTAATTGAAATCAGCGAATGCGATGTACGCTTTGCCCGAGCATGTCTGGAGTGATCAGAGTCACCCCGTTCGGGCTGACATGGAAACGCCTGCGATCCTCATCTGGATTAACACCGACCACTAGACTATCCGGAATCTTGCAGTTCTTGTCCACGATAACACGCTTCAACACGACATCACGGCACACGTCAACATTGGGCAGCAAAACCGAATCTTCAATAGTGCAATAACTATTAACGCGAACATCCGAAAATAGCAGTGAGCGCCGCACCGTCGAGCCGCTGATGATACACCCGCCGGATACCAGCGAGTCTATCGCCACACCGCGCCTGTCTTCCTCGTCAAAGACGAACTTTGCAGGGGGCAGTTGTTCTTGGTTCGTCCAAATCGGCCACTCTTGATCGTACATGTTTAGATCGGGAATCACCTTGGTCAATTCCATATTGGCCTCCCAATAGGAATCTATTGTTCCTACATCGCGCCAGTAGGCTGGCTCATCATCAATTTTGCCCACACAGCTATGTTCAAAGCTCTGTGCAAATATACGATATTTTTCGACCATGTGCGGAATCAGATCCTTGCCGAAATCGTGACTGGAATGTGGATCGTCTGCGTCCCGTATCAATTGCTCAAATAAAAAATCCTTATTGAACACGTAAATTCCCATGCTGGCCAACGACTTGTCTGGGCTACCGGGAATACTTGCCGGATTTACGGGCTTCTCGGCAAATTCAACAACTCGCCCATGTTCGTCTACCCCCATCACGCCGAATGCCGTTGCTTCTGCAATGGGAACCTCCAAGCATGCCACCGACATGTCAGCTTTATTCTCCACGTGAAAAGCCAACAATTTCCCATAGTCCATCTTGTAAATATGATCGCCGGCCAATATCAGCACAAAATCTGGATCCGTTTCTCGAAGGATATCCAGATTCTGAAACACCGCATCGGCAGTGCCCTGATACCAATGATCTTCACTCACCCTCTGCTGAGCAGGAAGCAAATCGACGAACTCGCCAAACTGGCCGTTCAGGAATGACCAACCGCGCTGAATATGCTGAATCAGGCTGTGCGACTTGTACTGCGTCGCAACGCCAATACGGCGAATACCGGAATTCACGCAGTTGGACAACACAAAATCGATGATACGGAATTTTCCACCGAATGGAACTGCCGGCTTCGCGCGCCAATCAGTAAGCTGGTGCAGGCGGCTACCACGACCACCAGCCAAAACCATCGCATAGGTATTCTTGGTGATGCGGCTAACAAAACGTGGGGCAGGATCGCCAACCGCAACATGATATTTCTTTTGCAGGTATCCCAATTGTGCATTCATTTTGCATCTCCGTGTCTATATAGCCTGCTTTGTAGTGGGTATTATCGTTTACAATTGCCCCATTAGACAAGAAATACGGGGTATATATTAAGGTGGATTCACTTAATGAATCGTTAACTCAGGCGCGACTTCATGACCCCTTCGGACTATTGGGATTGCACCGCGAAGGTGCTGAATGGGCCATCCGGGTCTACGATCCCAACGCGACCGGTATCGACCTGCAGGGCAAAACCTGCAATATTGCTCTCAAACGCATCCACCCAGGCGGCATATTCGAATGGCGCGACAAGATTGAACCTATGCGACCATACCGTCTCCGCATACAATACGGCAACGTCATCCACGAAACCTACGACCCCTATCAGTTTCCACCGCACCTCTCCGCGCAAGACCTCTATCTATTCAGCGAGGGGAAATTACACCAGGGATACCGGATGCTGGGCTCGCACAGCGTCGAGATCGACGGCGTCAAGGGCGTGCGTTTCGCGGTCTGGGCGCCGAATGCGGAACGCGTCAGTGTGGTTGGGGAATTCAATCAGTGGGATGGCCGTCTCCACCCGATGCGCTCGCACGGCTCTAGCGGCGTGTGGGAAATCTTCCTCCCCGAAATCAATGCCCATGCACTATACCGCTATGAAATCAGAAACCGTGCCTCCGGGCAAGTTGTCACCAAAACCGATCCCTATGCTCAGGGCTATGAACTACGTCCCGGTACCGCCTCGCTTGCGGCCCCGCCCAACCGGCACCTCTGGCAGGACAAGGAATGGATGGAACAGCGCGCGCAATGGGATTGGCTGCATGGCGCGATCAATATCTACGAAGTACATGCAGGTTCGTGGAAACGCCATCCGGACGGTCGTTTCTACACTTACCGCGAACTGGCCACCGACCTGGTCCCTTACGTCAAGGGTATGGGATATACGCATATCGAACTGATGCCCGTCTCCGAACACCCGCTGGACGAATCCTGGGGTTACCAGGCCACCGGTTATTTCGCACCGACCAGCCGGTTCGGCTCCCCGGATGAGTTGCGCTACCTGATCGACACCTGTCACCAGATGGGCCTTGGCGTGATCCTCGACTGGGTACCGGCGCATTTCCCGCAGGACAGCTGGTCGCTAGCGCGTTTCGACGGCACAGCACTGTACGAGCACGAAGACCCGCGCCTAGGCTTCCATCAGGACTGGGGTACGCACATCTTCAACTACGGGCGCAACGAGGTGAAAAGTTTCCTGATGTCCAGCGCACATTTCTGGCTGTCCGAATTCCACTTCGACGGCCTGCGTGTGGACGCGGTTGCCTCGATGCTCTACCTCGACTACTCGCGCAAGGCAGACGAATGGATCCCGAACAAGTACGGCGGCCGTGAAAACCTCGAAGCTGTTGATTTCCTGCGAGAGATGAACATCATGGTGCACGAGGAATTCCCCGGCGCGCTGACGATGGCGGAGGAATCCACCTCCTGGCCGGGCGTGTCGCGCCCTGTCTACCTGGGCGGCCTTGGTTTTTCGATCAAGTGGAACATGGGGTGGATGAATGACACCCTGAAATACTTCCATAACGATCCGGTACACCGCCGTTACCACCATAACCAGCTGACTTTCGGCCAGCTGTATGCCTATACGGAAAACTTCGTGCTGCCGTTCTCGCACGACGAAGTGGTACACGGCAAGGGATCCCTTCTATCCAAGATGCCCGGCGATGCCTGGCAAAAATTCGCCAACCTGCGCCTGCTGCTCACCTACCAAATGACCAGCCCCGGCAAGAAGCTCAATTTCATGGGCAATGAGATCGCGCAGGGCCGCGAGTGGCAATCGAAATGGGAATTGGAGTGGTGGCAACTTCATGAGGAATACCACCGCGGCGTAAAAGACCTGGCCCATGACCTGAACCAGCTATACCGCAACCTGAGCGCACTGCACGATCTGGATTTCCAGTCGGAAGGTTTCTCCTGGATAGACTGTAGCGATGCCGACCACTCGGTATTGTCATACCAGCGCCGCGCGCGCAACGGCTCCAGTGTAGTGGTCGCGCTGAACCTGACTCCGGTACCGCGTAGACGCTACCGAATAGGCCTGCCGTCTAAAGAAAAATACCATGAAATATTGAACAGCGACTCGCAATATTACGCCGGTAGCAATCTCGGCAATTCGGGACTGATTCATGCCGAATCTACCCCGTGGATGGGCCTGCCCTATTCTGCAGAGATCGTTTTGCCTCCACTGGCCGGTGTAGTATTGGCAACAGAATAAAGTAGCAGAGCAGGACAAAACCCCGCTCTGCAACCCGAAAAATAATTTTGATAATATTTAATTTAGTTAACGCCAACATGTCCAAACTAACCGAATCCCCAGCCTGGCAAGCACTCCGATTCCACCATGCTGCCATCGAACCGCTGCACATGCGCCAGATGTTCCTGAACGATCCAGCGCGATTCAAAAAATTTTCCATCAAGCTAGGCCCTCTGCTGTTCGACTACTCAAAAAACCGCATCAACGAACAGACGATAAAACTACTGCTAGAACTAGCAGATCAAGCCCGTGTACAGAATTGGGTGGAGCGCATGTTCAACGGAGACAAGATCAACAGTACCGAACAACGCTCCGCGCTGCACACTGCACTGCGCAATCGCTCAGACCACCCGGTAATAGTGAACAACAAAGATGTAATGCCAGATGTGCGGCATGTTCTTGCACATATGCGCAAATTTTCTGATGCGGTGCGCAATGGTGTACATCGTGGGCATACTGGCAAGCAAATCACTGACATCGTTAACATCGGCATCGGTGGCTCAGACCTTGGCCCACTGATGGTGTGTGAAGCACTTAGACCCTATGCAAAACCGAATCTACGAGTGCATTTTGTTTCCAACGTGGATGGCACACATATCACAGAAATTTTGAGAAATCTTAATGCAGAAACCACGTTATTCATCGTAAGCTCAAAGACGTTTACTACACTGGAAACACTGACTAACGCCCAATCAGCACGAGCATGGCTGATTGATTTACTGGATGACGAGCAGGCAGTGGTTAAACATTTTGCCGCAGTCTCGACTAATCTTGACGCCACATCCCGGTTCGGAATCAATCCGGCTAATGTGTTTGGATTCTGGGATTGGGTCGGTGGCCGCTATTCACTTTGGTCGGCTATCGGCCTGCCAATCGCGCTTTATGTCGGCATGAACAGGTTCGAAGAGTTGCTAGGTGGAGCTTATGCGATGGACGAACATTTCCGCAGTGCTCCGTTGGATCAAAATATCCCGGTACTGATGGGCATGATCGGCATCTGGTACAACAATTTTTTTGGTGCAGAAGCAAATGCGATACTCCCCTATGATCAGGGCCTGCATCGTTTTCCGGCCTTTTTGCAGCAACTTGACATGGAGAGCAACGGCAAGCGCGTGGATCGCGATGGCAACGAGGTAGATTACGACACAGGCATGGTAGTATGGGGGGAGCCTGGTACAAACGGTCAGCATGCTTTCTACCAACTCATCCATCAAGGTATTCGCTTGATACCGGCAGATTTCATTGCACCCGTACAAAGTCAAAATCCTCTCGGAGAACACCACAACATCTTGCTCGCAAACTGCTTTGCTCAGACCGAAGCATTGATGCTCGGCAAAACCACCGAGGAAGCGCGTGCAGAACTGCAGGCTCAAGGCATGCTGACTGAAATGCTGGATGCCCTGCTTCCACACAAAGTTTTCCCAGGAAACAAACCCACCAACACCTTGCTCTTCGATAAGCTTAACCCTCACGCACTTGGTATGTTGATTGCGCTCTATGAACACAGAATATTCGTACAAAGCGTGATCTGGAACATCAACCCTTTTGACCAGTGGGGGGTAGAATTGGGCAAACAACTTGCAAGCAAAGTATTACCTGAAATGGATAGCATGGTACCGGTGACTCAGCACGACTCCTCAACCAACGGATTGATCGAATACTTTCGCCAACACCAAACATCTTGATTCACAAAGGCGCGAAACTGAAACTACCGACCTTCGCTCATTAAATCATTCAAGATACATTGCAACCTTGCCCATACCCGCGGTCAAGAAAGCTCTCCAATAAATAAAAAACTGAACCTCATCTCAGTTGGATGAAGTTTCGCCGACAGTGGACTCAATTTGAACACTTTGCGGCAGCTCATTTTGTGGAGCTATTTTTTTAAGTCGCTTTTCTTCCTGTTTTTTTTTCTTTGCGATCTCTTTCTGACGTTTTTCATACGAGTAATTAGTCTTGACCATATTGAAACCGCTCCTGACGAAATAATAAAGGAGAAGGATGATAACAATTAGTCACACCCAAGATTGGTATTTGTTCAGAATTAAAGAATGAGCTCACTCTGTCTGCTAGAATAACAAAGGGTTCATTGCTTCACTTTGATACCAGTTTTATTATATTAATGTCTATAGTCGCCGTATTCAACCAGAAAGGCGGGGTGGGTAAAACCACAACTGTTCTTAATCTGGCCGCCGCATTGGCTCGCTGCGGGCGAAAACCCGTTGGCATAGACCTAGATCCGCAAGCACAACTCAGCTCTATTGCCGGTACTATTGTAAGCTCCAGCAATGACAGTATTTACAGCTTGTTTCAGCGAAATCGGCCATTGGGGGAAGTAGTAAGAGAATCTACTAGTGGGATCAGTTTCATTCCATCGCACGTCGAGCTTTCCAAGGTGGATGCGCTGCATGGCAAGGGATACAACGCCATCAACAAATTGAATACGGGATTGCGGGCGGAGGCCTCCTTCAGCGAAGGACGCCCGATTATCATCGATTGCAGCCCGCTGGTCGGTGTGCTTTCCCTGAATGCGATATTCGCCTGTGACGGCGTCATCGTCCCGATCTCAGCCGACTATCTCTCGATGAGCGGCGCAATGCAAATCAGGAAGACACTTCATGCTCTTGAACGTGTGCTGAAACGTCGTGTCAACCGGCGCTATCTGATCACCCGCTACGATTCGCGCAGGGGGATGGCAAAAAAAATACTGGAAAATGCGCAGGCAGAATTCGGTGGGGATGTGTGCAAAACCATCATCTCGGAAAACGTCAGCCTGGCGGAAAGTCCGGCGCTGAACAAAACCATTTTCGAGCATGCGCCCAGCAGCCGTGGCGCGCAGGACTATGATGCGTTACTGGACGAACTGCTGGCTGACGGATTTATCAGCTGACTTCCGCGATCTGGTGGCTGGGACTGCCCCTCAGTCGTGTTTCGAAATCAGTGAAAGCAATTCCTCGATATCCACCGACTGTCCGGTTTTATCCGTGTCGACGGTCTTGCTGCTAATGATCTCGCAGTGATGGTACATCTGGCGCAGCTTGCGCTCGGCATCAGGCATATCCTTGCCATATATCTGAATACTTTCTATTTTTTGCCCATCGCGTGTCTTTACGGAAAAATCAAATTTCAGCATAACTTCTCCAAAGTGATACCGTAAATTTCCTATTGCATATACATTCCACCGTTCACATGCAGCGTAACGCCGGTAATGTAACCGGCACTCGGACCGGCAAGAAAGACCACTGCAGCAGCGATGTCGTCAGGTTTGCCGAGGCGCTTCAGTGGCACATGCTCGACCAGTTTGGCACGCTGCTCTTCGCCCAGCGCAAGAGTCATGTCGGTATCGATGAAACCGGGTGCAACGCAGTTAACGGTGATATTTCGGCTACCGATCTCCTGTGCCAGTGACTTGGTGAAACCAACCATGCCGGCCTTGGATGCGGCATAGTTGGCTTGGCCCGGATTACCCCTGCTGCCGACTACCGAAGAAATGCTGATGATGCGCCCGCCCCGGGCCTTCATCATCGCGCGCAGCACGGCGCGGGAAAGACGGAACACCGACTTGAGGTTGGTTGTCAGCACGTCGTCCCACTCTTCATCGGTCATGCGCGCCAGCAAATTGTCTTTTGTGATGCCGGCGTTGTTGACCAGGATGGATATCTCGCCGAACTGCTTGCGTAACTCGCCCAGCACCTGCTCGGTCTGTGCCGCATCATTGACATTTAGCGCCATGCCCGCGCCCTTGATGCCGGCCGCATCCAGATAGGCCGTGATGGCCTGTGCGCCTTTCTCGCTGGTCGCGGTACCGATCACCGTGGCACCCTGCCTGCCCAGTTCCAGTGCGATAGCCTGACCGATGCCGCGGCTTGCGCCGGTCACCAGAGCGATTTGTCCTTGCAGTGTCATGTACCCTCCTTATGCGAGCGCGGCCAGCGCGTTCTTGAGCGCTTCGCCGTCGTTGATGGCCATAGCCTGTTGATTGGTGTCGATACGCTTGTTCAGTCCGGCCAGCACCTTGCCCGGCGCACATTCGACGTTGTGGGTGATGCCCTGTTTGCCGAAAGCCTGCACGGTCTCGACCCATCGTACCGGCGAATACAGCTGGCGCACCAGCGCATCCTTGATCGCGGCGCCGTCGCTGTACGCGGCAACGTCGGCATTATGCAGCACAGGGATAGCCGGCGCCTGAATCGAAACCTTGTCCAGGTACTCGCGCAATTGCCCGGCAGCACCTTTGAGCAGGCTGCAATGGGAAGGCACGCTCATCGGCAGCATCAAGGCACGTTTTGCGCCCTTGGCCTTGGCGATCTCCATCCCGCGCTCGACCGCACCGCGATTGCCGGCGATCACGACCTGGCCCGGCGAATTGAAGTTCACCGCTTCCAGCACCTCACCCTGCGCGCCTTCGGCGCATACGGCGCGCACGACATCGTCATCCAGGCCGAGGATGGCGGCGATGCCGCCAACGCCTTCCGGCACGGCCTGCTGCATGCATTGCGCGCGGTGGCGTACCAGCGGCAGCGCATCGGCAAAGCTCAACGCACCCGATGCCACCAGCGCGGTGTATTCGCCCAGGCTGTGGCCCGCCATGACAGCCGGTACCACACCGTTCATCGATTGCCATGCACGGTATACCGCAACGCCCGCGGTCAGCATGACCGGCTGGGTATTTACCGTAGAATTCAGGTCTGCATCCGTCCCTTCGGTAATCAGTTGCCAGATGTTCTGCTCCAGGATATCCGAGGCTTCGGCAAAGGTGTTGCGTACCACGGGGAAGTCGGCATAGCCGTTCATCATGCCGCGCGACTGCGAACCCTGACCGGGAAATACGAAAGCGAATTTAGTCATGTAAATACCCTACCATTTGATCAAAACCGCGCCCCAGGTGAACCCGCCACCCACGGCCTCCAACAATATGTGCTGCCCCTTCCTGATGCGCCCGTCCCGCACCGCCACATCCAGCGCCAGCGGTATCGACGCCGCCGAGGTGTTGCCGTGGTTGGCCACGGTGACAACCACGTTGTCCATACCCAGGCCGAGTTTCTTGGCGGTCGCCTCGATGATGCGGATATTGGCCTGATGTGGTATCAGCCAACTGACATCAGCACCGGATAGATTATTCTCTGCCAGTACCTCCTCGACCACTTCGCTCAATACCTTGACGGCAAACTTGAACACCGCCTGGCCGTCCATTTTGATGAACGGGTCGCCATCAACCTCGCCGTTGCGGATATTACCTTCTGCCTTGAGCATGTCGCGATGGCTGCCATCTGCATGCAACTTGCTGGCAATAATGCCGGGTGTATCGGAGACATGTAGCAGCACTGCACCGGCACCGTCGCCAAACAACACGCAGGTGGTGCGATCACTCCAGTCCAGCATGCGCGACAGTACTTCGGCACCCACCACCAGCACGATCTTTGCCTGGCCGGCACGAATGTACATATCGGCAGTATTCAGTGCATAGACAAAACCGCCGCACACTGCCTGAATGTCAAAAGCCGGGCCGCGGGACTTAATGCCCAGCTTGTCCTGCAGAATGCAGGCCGTGCTGGGAAACAACTGGTCGGGCGATGTCGTCGCGACGATCACCAAGTCGATCTCATCCGCCTTGATTCCTGCGGCCTCTATTGCCTTGCGGCTGGCATGCAGCGCGAGGTCGCTGGTCAGTTCGCCCTCAGCCGCAATGTGGCGTTGCGCAATGCCGCTGCGCGTGAATATCCACTCATGCGAGGTATCCACCATCTTCTCCAGATCGTAGTTAGTCAGCACCTTGCCCGGCAGGTAACTGCCGGTACCTATGATCCTGGAATATTTGTTGGCATGCATCAGGCAGCTCCTTGCTCTGTATTTTGACGCTCATAATGCCACTTCTCGATATGCTCACTGATGTGATGCAGCATGCCCTCACGTGCTTCTTCGGCTGCACGTTCAACAGCACAGCGGAATGCAAAAACATCGGCCGAGCCGTGACTCTTCACCACGATACCTTTGAGACCGAGAAAACTTGCGCCATTGTAACGGCGATGATCCAGTCTGTGTTTGAAAGCCTTAAGAACCGGCATCGACACCAGTGCACCCAGCTTGGTAAACAAGCTCTGGCTGAAGCCCTCCTTCAAGAAGCCCCCCATCATTTTCGCCACGCCTTCGGCAGTCTTCAGGGCGACATTTCCGACAAATCCGTCGCACACCACCAGGTCGGTGACGCCCTTGAATATATCGTCGCCCTCGACGTTACCGTAAAAATTCAGGTCGCTGGCTCGCAACAGGGCAGCAGCTTCCTTGACCACCTCGTTGCCCTTGATGTCTTCGCTGCCGATGTTAAGCAGGCCGATCGTGGGATTGGGTTTGTGCTCGAGTGCGGTCACCAGCGTGGAGCCCATCAACGCGAATTGCAGCAGATGTTCCGCAGTGCAATCGGTATTAGCGCCCAGATCAAGCATACAAACCTGCCCCGTCTGTGTCGGCAGATAGGATGCGATGGCGGGCCGGTCGATGCCCGGTAGGGTTTTCAGTACATAACGTGCCGTGGCCATTAGCGCGCCGGTATTGCCGGCACTGATGCAGGCCTGTGCATCACCGCTCTTGACCAGGTTGATGCTGACACGCATCGACGAATCCTTCTTGCCGCGCAACGCGGACTGGGGCTGCTCGTCCATTCCGACGACTTCGCTTGCCGGATGGATGCGCAAATGTGGGCCGGCCTGTACGCCCAATGCGCCCAGTTCGGATTCGATTGCAACAGGGATGCCCACCAGAATGATGGTGTCGCCGGGGTATTGCTTCAAATATTCGACTGCGGCAGGGATGGTGACCGTGGTGCCATGGTCGCCTCCCATCGCATCTATGGCTAATGTGACATCCACTAAACGATTCCCAGGTAGAAAAAGAAAGCAGTTTATAGAAAGGAAAACGCAGCCGACCATTATGGACGGCTGCGTTACCTCAAGAAGACTTATTCGCCTTTGGTTTTGACTACTTTTTTGCCGCGGTAAAAACCGGACGGGCTGATGTGGTGGCGCAAATGTGTCTCACCAGTTGTCGGCTCAATCGCGGTCGCGGGGTTAATCAGAAAATCGTGGGCACGATGCATACCGCGCTTTGAAGGGGATTTTTTATTCTGCTGAACTGCCATGTTTGCTACTCCTCAAAAAAACTATTTAGCTACTTTCAATTTCGCCAGAGCCCCAAAAGGATTTGGAACTGCCCCTTGCCCGCTCTTGCCATCTATCGCCCGACAAACGCCCGTTTCATGTTTGGGTGCGATCGGCAGGCTTAACAAAATCTCTTCTTCCAGCAGGCTGGGTATATCCAACTGTGCTTCAGCCAGTATGCTGTCGTACTCCTCCTCGGTTCCACCAGGAACGATATCATCCAAGGCATCCAGGCTCGCCTGGTCACGCAACAACAGGCGGGTATCAATATGCACCAAATGCTCAAGTACACCCATACACCGCTGACAACGCAACCTGCAAATCCCGCTTATGGTGACATCCAGATACGAAACACCCTGCCTGTCCACTCCTCCACGCGCTGTGTAGGCAATAATTCCCTCGGGGTTCGCCAGCATATCTAGCAGACGCGGCATCACAGCAACAGGCACTTTCCCGCTTATTTCATGGCCATTTCTGGCAAAATCCAGGCAATCGATGAAAGACCGTGCATACATGAGGCGCGCATGATATATTTTTCGCTGCTCCCTGTCAAAAACTCTAAGGAATATTCTTGAATTCTCAGTTGCTTGTCCTTGCCTCAACCTCGATTTACCGCCACGAACTCCTCAAGAGGCTTCAACTCCCCTTTGAAACCGCAGCACCGAATATAGATGAAACCCCTCTGCCCAACGAATCTGCCCGAGCTACTTCGGTGCGGCTTGCCCAAGAAAAAGCGCGTGCCGTAGCTGTTAACTACCCGAATGCACTGATTATCGGATCGGATCAGGTTGCCTCACTTGAAGGTGTACAACTCGGAAAACCTCTGACACATGACAATGCGGTAAAACAACTTCGTGCTATGCGCGGTAAAACCACTCATTTCTATACAGCCCTATCATTATTCAACAGTAAAACTAATAAAATACAAACAGATGTAGCAGAAAATCACGTCACTCTACGAAATCTCAGCGATATTGAAATTGAAAACTATTTACTTAAGGAGCAGCCTTACCACTGTGCTGGCAGTGCAAAATCAGAAGGTTTGGGAATCGCATTGATGAGTCAAATGACAGGCAATGATCCAAATGCGTTAGTCGGCCTCCCACTGATATTGCTGATCAACATGCTACACCATGAAAACGTGCGCATATTCTGACCATGGCAAACAAGTTTGGCGTACTTTATCTAATCCCCTGCATGCTAGGTATCACGCCTGCCGAGCAGGTACTGCCGCAGCACGTTATCAATATCGCGCGCAGGATAAAGTATTTTGTAGTAGAACAACCCAAAACTGCACGGCAGTTTCTTTCCACACTGAAACATGAACAGCCAATACAATCATTACATCTTGCCACGCTCAACGAACATACTCCGGCCAGTCAATTAACCGAACTACTTAAACCCTTATTGGCTGGACATGATGTAGGCATAATTTCAGAAGCCGGCTGTCCCGCCATCGCAGATCCAGGAGCTGCATTGGTAAGCCTAGCGCACCACAATGATATTCGCGTCATTCCACTAGTGGGGCCCTCCTCTATCCTACTAGCATTGATGGCATCGGGACTAAACGGCCAATGCTTCGTATTTCACGGCTATCTGCCTATTGAAGAAATTAAGCGAAATAAAGCAATAACCACAATAGAAACTGAATCAATCAAACGTAATCAAACTCAATTATTCATTGAAACGCCTTATCGAAATGAAATGATGTTCAAAGCCCTGATTTCAAACTGCCGTCCGCAAACAATGCTAAGTATCGCCAGAGATATAACATTGCCTACTGAACAGATTCAGACATATTCCGTTTCGCAATGGAAATCACAATCCATACCGCAACTAAACAGGCATCCCAGCTTGTTCCTACTACTTGGAGCCTCATGATTCCAGTTGCCTAATAATCAGCTTTCTGGTATTAAAGCAGACTTTAAAAATTTTCCCGTTGGAGGAGAAGCACAATGCCGGTACAAACACATAAACCCATAGCCCCCTACAAAGCTAAGAAAGGCGAGGCATACATGAACCCTAAGCAAATTGAACATTTCAGGAAAATATTAAATGATATCAAGACCAATCTAGGCGAGGATATTGACCGCACAGTGCATACAATGCAGGATGAAGCTACAGTATTTGCAGATCCAAATGATCGGGCTACCCAAGAGTCTGATATGGGCCTAGAACTGAGAAACAGAGACCGCGAACGAAAACTTATAAAAAAGATCAATGAGATGCTAGCCAAAATTGAAGCGGGTGAATATGGCTACTGCGATAATTGTGGCGTTGAAATAGGCTTGAGTCGACTTGAGGCAAGACCAACGGCCACCTTATGCATCGATTGCAAAACGCTAGACGAAATTCGCGAAAAGCAGGTAGCAAAATAAAATCTATTGCCTCATGTCTCAGCTTAGCAACAACCTAAATCTATCCACATGATGCTAAAAATTTAGCCAGTAAGCTGGATGGATTTTTCATATAGCTTCGCTTATTCTGCTGCTGGCGAAGCATCTGGTGCCGGTAATAACACCTTCATACTTAGCTTCATTCTTCCCTTGTCGTCAACTTCCAAAACCTTCACACGTACTATCTGGCCTTCTTTAAGATGATCTGAAACGGCATTGACACGCTCATGGGCAATCTGCGAAATATGCAACAAACCATCTTTGCCAGGCAGTACATTTACCAACGCTCCGAAGTCGAGCAACTTCACCACCGGGCCTTCGTATATCTTGCCTACTTCCACATCAGCCACGATGTCTTCAATACGCTTCTTGGCTAGTTCTCCAGCTTCTCCACTAACACAAGAAATGGTAATGTTCCCAGCATCATCAATATCGATAGTCGTGCCGGTCTCTTCTGTCAGTGCACGTATCACCGCTCCACCTTTACCAATCACGTCACGTATCTTTTCTGCATTAATTTTCATCTTGATCATCCGTGGCGCAAATTCTGAAACCTCGGTACGCGCGTTCGGCATGGCTTGCTTCATCAAACCAAGAATGTGCATACGACCTTCCTGCGCCTGCGTCAAGGCAGCCTGCATGATCTCACGGGTTATTCCATTAATCTTAATGTCCATCTGCAATGCGGTTACACCGGTTTCGGTGCCCGCCACCTTGAAGTCCATGTCGCCCAGATGATCCTCGTCGCCGAGAATGTCGGTCAGCACCGCAAAGCGGTTGCCTTCCTTGATCAAACCCATCGCTATTCCGGCCACGTGCGCTTTCAGGGGTACCCCGGCATCAAGTAGCGACAGGCAGCCACCACACACCGATGCCATCGAGCTTGAACCGTTGGACTCGGTGATTTCCGATACCACACGCATCGAATAACCGAAATCCTCCTCGCTTGGCAACACGGCAATCAGCGCGCGTTTGGCCAAACGGCCATGGCCGATTTCGCGGCGCTTCGGCGTACCGACACGACCCGTTTCACCGGTGGAATACGGGGGGAAGTTGTAATGCAACATGAAGCGGTCAGAATATTCGCCCTGCAACGCATCGATCTTCTGCGAATCGCGCATGCTGCCCAGCGTCGCCACCACGATGGCCTGTGTTTCGCCGCGTGTAAACAGCGACGAACCATGGGTACGCGGCAACACGCCATTGCGGATCGTGATCGGACGTACAGTACGGGTATCGCGACCGTCGATACGTGGCTCTCCGCTCAGGATCTGACCGCGCACAATCTTGGCTTCCAACGCGCTGAACAAGTCGTTGACATGATTCTTCAGGCCGGCAGCAGATTCCGGTGTGATCGTTGCGGCAATCACCTTGTCGCGAATCGCGTTGACTGCATCGGTACGCGCCTGCTTGGAGCGAATCGCATAGGCTTGGCCCAACTCGGCTTCTGCAATACCGGATATTTGGGCGATCAGCGCCTCATCTTTCGCTGGAGCGGTCCAGTCCCAATCGTCGGCCCCTACTTCGCTTGCCATTTCGTTGATTGCCTGGATCACTACCTGCATTTGTTCGTGCCCGAACATCACAGCGCCCAGCATCACGTCTTCCGGCAGCTGCTGTGCCTCGGATTCGACCATCAGCACCGCGCGCGCTGTACCGGCAACGACGAGATCCAACTGCGAAGTCTTCAGTTCGGTCACTGTCGGGTTCAACAAAAACTTTCCTCCCACATAGCCTACACGAGCCGCAGCGATCGGGCCGTCAAAAGGAATCCCGGAAATGGCCAGCGCTGCGGAAGCACCGATCATCGACGGAATATCGGAGTCTATCTCTTCGTCCGAGGACATCACGGTTGCAACTATCTGTACCTCGTTATAGAAACTCTCTGGGAACAGCGGGCGTAAAGGACGATCAATCAGGCGCGACGTCAGTATCTCCTTTTCACTGGGACGCCCTTCGCGTTTAAAAAAACCACCGGGAATCTTGCCGGCGGCGTAAGTTCTTTCCTGATAGTCTACGGTCAGCGGGAAAAAATCCTGATCGGGCTTGGCATCTTTCCTACCGACAACTGTAACCAGTACCACCGTATCATCCAGTCTGACCATGACTGCGCCGCTGGATTGACGTGCTATTTCGCCGGTTTCAAGTGTCAGCTGATGGTTACCGAACGCGATTGTTTTTTTATAGTGACTCAAGATAGACCCCTCTGTGCATGGCATGACACGCAATCGCGCCACCCGAAATTGACTAAACGTTGGATAGGACAAAACAACACGGGCCGCTTATGCGACCCGCTATGACAAACTTTTATTTGCGGATTTCCAGACGCTCTATCAGCGTACGATAGCCCACGTCATTTTTGCTCTTAAGATAATCGAGCAGCTTACGACGACGACTTACTAAGCGTAGCAAGCCCCGTCGGGAATGATGATCCTTAACATTGCTTTTAAAATGTTCAGTCAAATAGGTAATGCGTGCGGTGATCAGAGCCACTTGCACCTCCGGCGAACCGGTATCGCTCTTCTCGCGTTGAAATTCGGTCACGATTTGCGCTTTTTGCGCGGCGTTAATTGCCATGAGTTTTGCTCTCCAAAAAAAGTAGTGTATTTTACCCCCTAACTAGGATATTACTCAAGCCCAATATTATGGCTAAATTAGGCTTGTGCAGCTCGTTTTGCCACATGCGATAATAGCCTGACAGGTGCAAGACATCGGCCTTGTAGCTTCCCAACCCCGATAAATCCTTGATACCCATGCAACCTGACCATGCCGTCCGGCAAGCCGGTATCCAGTGCAAGCCGTTGTCCTTGTGCCAGGCGCTTGATCTGCACGGCATCCAGTTGCAATACAGGCATGTCGGGCATCAGGGTTTCCAGCTCCATGATGCAACTGGCGCGCGCTTCAGCCGTCATTGCCTCTAGTTGCTCCAGGTTGTGCGCATCACGCAGATCAAAATGTGCAATCGCGGTGCGGCGCAGGGCTGCCAGGTGTGCCCCGCACCCTAATTCCGCACCGATATCTTCGGCCAAGGTACGAATATAGGTGCCTTTACTGCAGCGCACGGAAATGTCCATTTTATCCCCGCTGAAACTGTTCAGAACCAAGTCGTGTATCACCACATTGCGTAACTCCCGTTCTATGGTTTCCCCCTTGCGGATATATTCGTAGAGCGGTTTGCCCTGGTGCTTGAGCGCACTGTGCATGGGCGGCAATTGCTGTATCTCACCACGGAATTTTGCAAGTACCATATCAACATCATCCCCCGATACGCTGACTTGGCGCTCGCTGAGAGGCTCCCCCTCCGCATCGCCGGTGCTGGTTGTTTTCCCCAGGCATAAAACAGCACGATAGGTTTTATCGGCATCCAGCAACGCATTTGAGAACTTGGTGGCTTCGCCGAAACAAATCGGCAATAGCCCGGTGGCAAGGGGATCCAGTGTGCCGGTATGGCCGGCTTTTTCGGCCTGGAACAGGCGACGGACTTTCTGCAGGGCGGTGTTGGAGCTTAACTCCAGAGGCTTATCGAACAACAATACTCCATCGATCGGGCGATAATTACGCGCCATGATTGCCGCTACTGCTTGTCGGTTTGCTGCTTGTCGCTGGCAACCGCCTGGTCTATCAGCTTCGTCAGGTGACTACCGCGTTCGACGGAGGAATCGTAGACGAAATGCAACTGCGGCATGACACGCAGCTTGATACTATGCGCCAGCTGGCTGCGGATGAAGCCAGCCGCCCTCTCCAGCCCTTTCAGGGCTTCTTCGTGCTTTCCATCCAGGCGGGTGAAAAAAACCTTGGCATGCGAATAATCACCGGCGACATCCACGCCGGTGATAGTCACCAGCCGCACACGCGGGTCGTTGATCTGGAAACGCACCAGCTCGGCGATCTCTCGCTGCATCTGCTGCGCTACCCGCTCTGTCCTAGCGAAATTACCCATTGAATGGTGGTACGCCCCGATTACAGAGCACGCGCCACCTCGATGATTTCGTATGCTTCCAGTTTGTCGCCAACCGCCAGATCATTGAAGTTTTTCACAGACAGGCCGCACTCGAAGTTGTTCTTGACTTCTTTCACATCATCCTTGAAGCGCTTGAGCGAATCCAGTTCGCCGTCATGGATCACGACATTATCGCGCAACACACGAACCCTGGCGCCGCGCCTGATCACACCTTCAAGTACGTAGCAACCGGCGATCGTGCCGATCTTGGAAACGGTAAATACCTGGCGCACTTCGACCATGCCCATGATGCTCTCCTTCTTCTCGGGAGCCAGCATGCCGGACAGTGCCGCCTTGATCTCGTCCACCATCGCGTAAATGACGTTGTAGTAACGGATATCCACACCATTCGCCTCGGCCAGTTTTCTGGCAGCAGCGTCGGCGCGAGTGTTAAATCCAATCACGATGGCTTTTGAAGCAAGCGCCAGATTGATGTCAGACTCAGTAATAGCTCCAACTCCACCATGAATCAAATTTACCTTAACCTCGTTAGTAGATAGTTTCTGCAGAGATTGTGCGATTGCTTCACCTGAGCCCTGCACGTCTGATTTAACGATTAGCGACAAAGTACTGACCTCACCCTCTGCCATTTGCTCAAACATGTTTTCAAGCTTGGCCGCTTGTTGCTTGGCGAGTTTCACCCCACGATATTTTCCTTGCCGGAATAAAGCGATTTCTCGCGCACGCTTTTCGTCTGCCAATACCATCAATTCCTGGCCAGCAGCGGGAACTTCCGACAAACCCTGGATTTCAACCGGTATAGATGGGAAAGCCTCATTTACCGACTTGCCGTTTTCGTCCAGCATTGCGCGCACTCGTCCAAACACAGAACCTACCAGAACTGCATCGCCACGACGCATCGTACCGGACTGAACCAGCACAGTGGCAACGGGCCCTTTTCCCTTGTCGAGTCTCGCTTCAATCACTACACCCTTGGCATGTGTAGAACGAGGTGCTTTTAACTCCAATACTTCGGCCTGCAACAAAATACCCTCGAGCAATTGGTCAATTCCTTGTCCAGATTTTGAAGATACCTCGACAAACATCGAGTCACCACCCCAATCTTCCGGCACCACGCCTTCTGCAACCAACTCTTGTTTAACTCGTTCTATATTTGCATCATCTTTGTCAACCTTGGTCACAGCCACCACCAAGGGCACATTACCAGCCTTGGCATGATGAATAGCCTCTTTCGTTTGCGGCATAACGCCATCGTCAGCAGCCACAACAAGAATAACGATATCGGTTGCTTTTGCACCGCGCGCACGCATTGCAGTAAATGCCTCATGCCCGGGCGTGTCAAGAAAAGTAATCATCCCGCGTGGCGTATCCACATGATACGCACCAATATGCTGTGTTATTCCACCAGCCTCTCCAGTGGCAACACGGGTACGTCGTATATAATCAAGTAAGGAAGTTTTGCCATGATCAACATGTCCCATCACAGTAACAACCGGTGCACGAGGCTCAAGTACCGCCTGATGATCTTCAGACGCATCCATCAAATAGGCATCTGGATCATCCAGTTTGGCAGCTTTAGCGACATGGCCCATTTCTTCCACGACAATCATCGCCGTTTCTTGATCAAGAACCTGATTAATAGTCACCATTGAACCCATATTCATTAGAACTTTGATAATTTCAGAAGCCTTGATTGCCATTTTCTGCGCCAATTCAGCAACCGTTATGGTCTCTGGAACTGCCACCTCATGAATCACCGGCTCCGTTGGCAAGGAAAAAGCGTGAGCCGTTTCCGTTGCCGAATGTTTGATATGTTTTTCGTGATGCCGCGGAGCACGCACAGGTGTTGACCAAGCAGGCTTTTTATCACTTGCACTAATCGGCGTACGCTTTTTATGGCCCTTTTCATCCCATGGACTATTTTTTGAATCCGCCTTGGGCTTTTTGCTAGGCTTGACGATTTTGTCACCCGGCTTGGGTGTAGGTTTATGTAACGTACCCTCAGCCAAATTAACAATTGGGGCAGTATCGACAACACCCCCCTCGACTTGCTTAGCTTCTGAAACAGTTGCCAAATGCTCAGGCTCTGCTCGCTTCTTGGCCACCTTACGCTTACCGAGTTCTTGCTTGGCCTGTAGTTCAGCAGCTTGGCGTGCTGCCAATTCAGCCTGTAAGCGTGCTTCTTCTTCACGTGTAGCTCGCTCGGTCTCATCGACTACTTTAGCCGTCTTCACCTTCTTGGAAGCGGCAGCGGATACCTTTGGCTCCGCAATTGTTTCTGTTGTTGCTACCGGAGCCACTACACGGCGTTTACGCACCTCCACCTGGATAGTGCGCGCCCGTCCAGAGCTATCGGATTTCTTGATTTCGCTGGTTTCTCTCCGAATCAGCGTAATCTTTTTTGTAGGTTTCTCCGCACCGTGTGACAACCTCAAGTGTTCCAGCAGTTTTGCCTTATCTTTTTCAGACACCGGATCGTCCTCCTGATCCTTGGCAATTCCGGCAGCTTTTAGCTGCTCGAGCAACAAGGCAACAGGCAATCCGAGTTCAGTCGCAAACTGCGCTACATTTAATTTTCCCATACTATCCTTATATCGCCCCGTGTTAAGCAAACCAAGGAGCGCGTGCAGTCATAATCAACGCATTAGCACGTTCGCTATCCATTCCGGACAACTCCACCAACTCATCTGCATCCAAATCCGCCAATTGTTCTTGTGTAACGATGCCGCCAGCTGCCAGAGTTCGAGCTGTCTGCTCATCCATGCCAGTCAGCCTCAACAAATCTTCAATACCATGTTCTACTTTTTCTTCACTGGCAATTGCCTCCGTCAACAGTGCATTTCGCGCACGGCTGCGTAATTCATTTACCGTTGCTTCATCAAACGATTCAATTTCCAGCATTTCCTCAAGCGGCACATATGCAACTTCCTCAAGTGTATTGAAACCCTCTTGTGCCAGGATGTCTGCAACCTCCTCATCCACGTCCAGTTTTTCCATGAAAGTTTCACGCGTTTTTGAAAACTCCTCGCTATGCTTTTCGTTGGATTGCTCAACTGTCATGATGTTAAGCTCCCAACCAGTCAATTCACTGGCCAAACGAACATTCTGGCCGCCGCGTCCAATTGCCTGGGCAAGATTCTCCTCTTCAACCACCACATCCATACTGTGTTTTTCTTCGTCCACCACAATGCTGCTCACTTCAGCTGGAGCCAGTGCATTAATCACATAGGTGGCCGGATCTTCAGCCCAAAGGATAATGTCGACACGCTCTCCTGCCAACTCGTTAGTTACACCCTGAACACGAGAACCGCGCATTCCGACACATGTTCCAATAGGATCAATGCGAGGATCATGTGACAGAACTGCTATTTTAGCCCGTGAGCCTGGGTCGCGTGCAGCACTAACAATTTCCAGCAATTTTTCTTCTATCTCTGGCACTTCAAGCTCGAACAACTTGACCAACAACTCAGAAGAAGTGCGGGACAAAATTACCTGCGGTCCTCGCACGCTTCGATCAACCCTCAATAAATGAGCCTTGACACGATCGCCTACCCGCAAATTTTCCTTAGAGATCATTTGCTCACGCGGCAGCAAAGCTTCAATCTTTCCAAACTCAATGATTGCATTTCCACGCTCAAGCCGCTTCACAGTACCAGACACCAAGTGCTCTTTGCGCTCCATAAAATCAGCCAAAACCTGCTCGCGCTCTGCATCACGAATCTTCTGAAAGATAACCTGCTTCGCGGCCTGTGCGCCTATTCGACCAAAATCAATAGACTCAAGAGGCTCCTCGATAAAATCTCCAATCTTGATATCAGGATTTATCTTTTGTGCTTCTTCCAGCTTGACATGAAGATCAGGTGTCTCAAAAGTCTCATCATCCATCACCTCCCAGCGTCGGAAAGATTCGTATTCGCCGGTATCACGATCAATCGCAACGCGTACATCGGCCTCATCGGCAAAGCGTTTTTTCGTTGCAGAAGCCAAAGCTGACTCCAAGGAATCGAAAACAACATCCTTGCTCACACTTTTTTCACGCGATAATGCATCCACTAGCAACAAGATTTCACGACTCATACAATATCTCCGGCTATTCCAAGCTGCCCCAAGCTATTTCAACTTGAAACTGGCATTAAAAACTAAAAAGTCGGCACTAGACGTGCCTTATCCATGTTTGACAAGTCAATCTCTACTTGACTTCCACCAATATCCAACTGCAGCATCCCCTTATCAACACCACCAATAATCCCTACAAAATTCTTACGCCCTGACAGCGGCATGCGCAATTTCAGCTGCACTTTATTCCCCACATAACGCAAGAAATCAGCCTCTTTCTTCAGCAGCCTGTCTATGCCTGGTGAAGATACCTCCAGACGGTCATAATCAATTTTTTCAACCAGAAATAAACGTGAAAGTTGATTACTCACCACCTGACAATCATCCACAGATATCCCCTCAGGCTTATCGATAAACACGCGCAACATGCCCCGCCCGGAACGTTCGAAGTCCACCAGCTCATACCCTAAGCCGACCACAGTGATTTCAACCAGTTTTATTACATCCATAAACGCTATCTACAAATAAAAAACGGGCCAAAAGCCCATCCCAAAACGCGGCGCATTGTATCAAAACTTGAGCCAAAATGGAAACAAATGCACAAATGTTTCCAATCATCCTTTAAATATTGCTTGGAACCTAATTGATCCTTTAAATTGAAAAATCAAAATCCTTTGTAACTATAATGCTGTTTCGTCGATTTCCCCGGTACGAATACGAATTACCTGCTCCACTGATGAGACAAAAATCTTCCCATCCCCAATTTTTCCCGTATGCGCCGCCTTAATAATTGCCTCGACAGCAGCATCAAGTAAATCTGTAGCTACCACTACCTCAACTTTTATTTTGGGCAAAAAATCCACCACATACTCTGCGCCTCGATACAACTCAGTATGCCCCTTCTGCCGACCAAAACCCTTCACTTCAGTGACCGTTAAACCGCTGACCCCCAATTCTGAAAGCGCTTCACGCACCTCATCCAACTTGAATGGCTTTATAACTGCTTCAATTTTTTTCATGTTTTACTCCGTCCAAATTGCTTAATTATTAATTTATGCTTGTATGATTAACTTTGAAGTAAATGAAGCGCGGATATTTAACTATCCAGAGTACAGTAAATTACTGACAATATTTCCAATTCTTGAATTCCGCTTGGAGTATTCAATATCGCGTAATCTCCAACATGCAACTTCAGCAACGCCTTGGCTAACGGAGAAACCCAACTGATCAATCCTCTGCTTGCATCAGCTTCGTCGACTCCGACAATACTGTAGGTGTTCTCACATCCATTGCTGTCACAAACTGTTACCGTTGCACCAAAGAACACCTGTTCACATGCGCCCTGTTGCGTCGGGTCAATAATCTCCGATATTTCCATCCGTTTGCGCAAAAATCGGACTCGCCTATCTATTTCACGCAGCCGTTTTTTTCCGTAAATATAATCGCCATTCTCCGATCGATCACCATTAGAAGCCGCCCAAGCAACAGTCTTCACCAATTCAGGACGCTCAATCTTCCATAGAAGATCCAGTTCATCTTTCAGCTTTCTGTATCCTTTTGATGTAATGTAGTTTTTAGTGCCTACAGGCAATTGATCTGATGACGAGGAATCGGAGTCATCATATCTAGTAAGCTTACTGTCATTTGCTTTACTCATGCGACTTCCTCTAAATTTAAAGAGAACAGGCTACGAGTCGAGCAGTGCGATAACCTCTTTAATCTCATGCCGTAATAAATTGGCATTCATAACTGCCGCGTCGAAATGGCTGCTGCTTTGACTATGCTCGTCTTCCAAGCGATTTCGCGCACCGCTAATGGTGAATCCTTGGCCGTATAACAGCTCCCGGATGCGTCTAATCAACAACACCTCATGATGTTGATAATAACGTCGATTCCCACTGCGCTTGACAGGCTTCAGTTGCGTAAACTCTTGCTCCCAATAACGCAACACATGAGCCTTTACCCCGCATAACTCGCTAACTTCACCGATAGTGAAATAACGTTTAGCAGGTATCGATGGAAGCTCAGAGTTAGGTTTGTGGTTTTCCATGATAGGACTTTTCCACCATGGTTTTAAGCTTCTGGCTAGGATGGAACGTCACCACTCGGCGTGCCGTGATAGGAATTTCCTCCCCGGTTTTGGGGTTGCGGCCTGGGCGCTGTGGTTTGTCGCGTAACTGAAAATTTCCAAATCCGGACAGCTTCACACTTTGACCATTTTCCAGCTGTGCACGAATCTCCTCAAAAAATGCCTCGACCATGTCTTTGGCTTCTCGCTTATTCAGCCCCACCTTATCAAAGAGCAAATCAGCCAGTTCAGCTTTTGTTAGTGTAGTTGTCATATTCTCCCTTACATACGCAATTGCGCACCTTTTTTTTCCATCGCGATTAGCAACATCGCAATGCTTGAATCTATTTCAGAATCAGTAAGTGTTTTTGAAGTATCTTGCAATAACACACGGAATGCAAGGCTTTTTTTCCCCTTCTCCAATTCTTTCCCTCGATAAACATCGAACAATACGATTTCAGATACAAATGGCGCAGAGGCAGCCTCCATAACATCCAATAATGCTTGAACCTCCACAGTCTCGTCAACCAGTACCGCAATATCTCGACGCACAGGCAAAAACTTAGAAATAGTATCCATGCGCATAACTTGAACTTGAATCAATGCATCAACACTAATTTCAAACCAGATTGCTGCCTGATGCATATTGTATTTTTGCTGCCATTGCGGATGCAATTCACCAATCCAGCCCACAGGGTGCTCACCACTGAATATCTGCGCAGATCGACCAGGATGTAACCCAGAATGAGTTGCAGCTACAAAACGCAAAACCCTAGGCGCAAACAAGGCCTCAACATCGGACTTCACATCGTAGAAATCGACGATCTTAGATACCATCCCCCATTGCTCGGAGAAATTTTCACCGTATGCAATACCCGACAAAAGTTGCATTTGCACATATTTGTCCTCAATCTTAGAAAAACAAGCACCCAACTCGAACATTCGCACACGAGATTGTTTACGTTTTAAATTATAACACATTGCACCAACCAGCCCTCCTAGCAGGCTGCTTCGCATGACCGCAAGATTGCTGGCAATCGGGTTTTTTAGCGCAACCGGTACGATATTGCCGCACAGATCGCGTTCGACCTGTTCCTCCAGAAAGGCATAACTGATGATCTCCTGATAGTCGCGGGACACCAGTTTCTGTTGAACCTGAATCAAGGAACACTGCGACTCACTGCTGGGTAACATAGTCAGTGCGGCACGCGGTGCCAGCGCCGGAATCTTGTCGTAACCATACAGCCGCGCCACCTCTTCGATCAGATCAGCCTCAATGGACAAATCGAAGCGGAAACTGGGCGGAATCACGAGAAATTCGTCACCATTCACATTAAATTCGAATTGCAGCCCCTTGAGCAAGTCCGCTATCTGTGTAGAATCCAGCTCTATGCCTAAAACCCTCGCCACTCGACTGCATCGTAAAGTAATAGCAGAACGTGAGGGCAACTCACCACGCACCTCGCTAATGTCACCTACCTGACCACTGCAAATTTCCAATAATAGTTGCGTAGCACGCTCCAACGCTTGGCGCGTCAATGCAAAATCGACACCACGCTCAAATCGGAAGGAAGAATCAGTCGCCAAACCAAATCGACGCGCTCTACCTGCAATCGCATCTGGATGGAAGAAGGCGCTTTCAAGGAACACATCCTGCGTAGTCGTTTCCACGCCACTATCCTGCCCGCCCATGATGCCGGCTAACGCTAACACACGGGCCCCATCGGCAATGACCAGCACATCTTCGTCCAGTGTCACTTCCTGTTCGTTGAGTAGGATCAGCTGCTCTGCCTTACGCGCGCGACGCACGGAAATCCCGCCCGACAACTGCGCTAGGTCAAAGGCATGCATGGGCTGCCCCAGCTCCATCATCACATAGTTGGTGATATCCACCACCGCATTGATGCCGCGCAAACCGCTACGCTCCAAGCGTCGAAGCATCCAGTCCGGCGTAGCCGCTGCAGCATTCACCCCGCGCACCAGACGGCCGCAATACAACGGGCAAGCCTGCATGTCCGCGACCTTGACGGGCAACTGTTCAGACAGAGTAACCGCCTGCTTAGCCGTGGCTACAACCTGAAGCGGACTCCCCGTCAGAGCCGCGACTTCACGTGCCAGACCGGCGATTCCGCAACAATCACTGCGGTTCGGTGTGAGTTTGAGCGTGAACGTGCTGTCATCCAGATCCAGATATTCACGTAAACCTTTGCCTACTGGCGCATCGGCGGGCAACAACCACAACCCGTCGCTGGTTTCAGCCAGCCCAAGCTCAACTGCCGAACACAGCATCCCGAACGACTCGATGTAGCGCACCTTAGCCTGCTTAATCCTGAAATCGCCTGGCAACAACGCACCGATACGTGCACAAGGCACCTTTATACCAACCGCAACATTGGCCGCGCCGCAGACTATGGTAAGTGGCTGCGCCTCACCAACGTTGACCTGGCAGACATTGAGCCGATCCGCATTGGGATGCTTAATTACTTCCAGCACTTCGGCGACCACCACATTATTGAATACAGGTGCGACCGCTTCCAGCGCCTCGACCTCCAATCCTGCCATGGTCAACACATGGCCCAGTTCGTCGCTGGAAAGCGCCGGATTTACCCAAGTCCGCAACCAATTTTCAGAAAATTTCATTGCCTTATTCTCAGTTGAATTGCCTCAGGAAGCGCAGATCACTCTCGTAGAACTGGCGCAGGTCGCTCACACCGTAGCGCAACATTGCCAGTCGCTCCACACCTAGGCCGAATGCGAAACCGAGATATTTCTCGCTATCGATGTTCACATTTCTGAGTACATTTGGATGAACCATGCCGCAGCCGCCGATTTCCAGCCAGCCGCCGTTCCAGCTCATATCCATTTCTGCGGATGGCTCGGTGAATGGAAAGAAGGAAGGGCGGAAGCGCACACGCAAATCGTCACGCTCGAAGAAATGCTGCAGAAAATCCTGCACCACCCCCTTGAGATTCGCGAAGCTGACCTCCTCATCGACCCACAGCCCCTCGACCTGGTGGAACATCGGCGAGTGTGTGGCATCGGAATCAAAGCGATAGACACGTCCCGGAGAAATGATCTTCAACGGCGGTTTATTTGCTTCCATATAATGCACCTGCACAGGCGATGTGTGGGTGCGCAACACATGCTTCGAATCGATATAAAAGGTGTCATGCATTGCACGCGCCGGATGGTTCTCGGGAATATTCAGCGCCGTGAAATTATAATAGTCGCTCTCGATCTCGGGCCCGGTTGAAGTCTCAAAACCAAGCGAATGGAACAACTGCTCAATGCGCTGCAATGTTCGTGTCACCGGATGCAATCCACCAGTAGCCAAACCGCGGCCTGGCAGGGTAACGTCCAGAGATTCTTCCGCCAGCTTCTGATCGAGCTTGATTTGTTGCAACGCGTTCCGGCGCTCTTGCAGTGCCGACTCAATGGCCTGCTTTACCTGGTTAATTCGCGCACCGGCAGCCGGACGTTCATCAGCCGATAGCTTACCCAAGCCTTTGAGCAATGCGGTAAGACTGCCCTCCTTGCCCAGATAGCGAGCCTTGATCTGCTCGAGCTCGGATTCATCAATTGTCACTCCGAATTGCTGCAGGGCCTGATCCAGAATAGTTTGGAGTTGTTCCATATTATCCAATAACACCAGAAACAAAAAAGGAGGCTACCGCCTCCTTTATGTTTAATGCTTTTGTTTAAACACCGAGGCCTGCTTTAGCTTGCACAACAAATTGCGCAAACGCTGCCTTGTCGAAAATTGCAATGTCGGACAACACCTTGCGATCAACCTGGATGTTGGCCTTTTTCAGCCCATTCATGAATACGCTGTAGGTCATA